>OKFC01000115.1_pt1 | contig 40221 bp, 36 predicted proteins | sample 1611471 | NCBI WGS metagenome assembly OKFC01 (sample SAMN04436747, study PRJEB24849) | human gut metagenome | biome: human gut; feature: NICU; material: stool | host: Homo sapiens | place: USA: Saint Louis, MO | collected 2011-01-06 | reverse complement strand
TGCTGTTCGTCGATAACATCTATCGTTACACCCTGGCCGGTACTGAAGTATCCGCACTGCTGGGCCGTATGCCTTCAGCGGTAGGTTACCAGCCGACTCTGGCGGAAGAGATGGGCGTTCTGCAGGAACGTATCACCTCCACCAAAACCGGCTCTATCACTTCCGTACAGGCGGTATACGTACCCGCGGATGACTTGACTGACCCGTCTCCAGCCACCACCTTTGCGCACCTTGACGCAACCGTGGTACTGAGCCGTCAGATCGCTTCTCTGGGTATCTATCCGGCAGTTGACCCGCTGGACTCCACCAGCCGTCAGCTGGATCCGCTGGTTGTTGGTCAGGAGCACTACGACACCGCTCGTGGCGTTCAGTCCATCCTGCAGCGTTATCAGGAACTGAAAGACATCATCGCCATCCTGGGTATGGATGAACTGTCTGAAGAAGATAAACTGGTGGTAGCTCGTGCGCGTAAGATTCAACGCTTCCTGTCCCAGCCGTTCTTCGTGGCAGAAGTATTTACCGGTTCTCCGGGCAAATACGTCTCCCTGAAAGACACCATCCGTGGCTTTAAAGGCATCATGGAAGGCGAATACGATCACCTGCCAGAGCAGGCGTTCTACATGGTCGGTTCCATCGACGAAGCCGTGGAAAAAGCCAAAAAACTTTAACGCCTTAATCGGAGGGTGATATGGCAATGACTTACCACCTGGACGTCGTCAGCGCAGAGAAACAAATGTTCTCTGGTCTGGTCGAGAAAATCCAGGTAACGGGTAGCGAAGGTGAACTGGGTATTTACCCGGGGCACGCACCGCTGCTCACCGCCATTAAGCCTGGTATGATTCGCATCGTTAAGCAGCACGGTCACGAAGAATTTATCTACCTGTCAGGCGGCATTCTTGAAGTGCAGCCGGGTAGCACGACCGTTCTGGCTGATACGGCAATTCGTGGCCAGGATCTCGACGAAGCGCGAGCCCTGGAAGCGAAACGTAAGGCTGAAGAGCACATTAAGAGCTCTCATGGTGACGTGGACTACGCTCAGGCGTCTGCGGAACTGGCCAAAGCGATCGCTAAACTGCGCGTTATCGAGTTGACCAAAAAAGCGATGTAACACCGGCTTGAACGTTAAAAGCCAGTCTGGTTTCCAGGCTGGCTTTTTTTATGGCTTCGTTTCAGAAAAAACAAAACTAAAAAGCAGGTTTAAAAATTTTGTGATGAATATCTCATTTTTGTTGATCGTTTAGAAGATGAAGCGTAGACTTGTTTTTGTGATGTGAGTCACAAAAAAATCATCAAAAACGTAATCGCTATCCAGGAAGAGATCATGAAACTGCTTAATAAAATCGTCGCTTTCTTCAGTGCTATGAACGTAACCTTCGGTACGTTCAACCACTAAGAAGTCAACTTTCCAGACTGTTTTTGCGCTGTACCGCTAACTAAAACGACAACACATGCGGTGTGAAACAGACAGAAAGTGAAAAGGTCGCCCCAGGGCGACCTTTATGTTTTTCACGCATAGCGGGTTAGTTGCGGCTAAGGAAGTTACCGGTGTTGAAGCTGCCGTCGGCCTCACGCGTCAGCGGATCCGGCAGCGCCAGCGTCTGATAATCGGCGCTGTTAATGCGCTTTCCCTGAGCGTTGATGCTTCTGCCGCCGTGGATAAAATAGTTGCTATCGTCAATATTCCCGACAACGGCATCGTCATATTTCCCAGGCTGGCTGCGCAGGGAAAGGTTCTCGCTGAAGGTGCCCTGCGTTTCCGGCGCACCGTACGGACTCGGGCGGAACAGGTAGTTAAAGCGCTGATTATCTACCGCGACGTTGTTAACCACCACCAGCTTGCCGGGGTTAAAGTTGTCGGTAAAACCGTCCAGATGGTTATCGATGGCGATGCTGTTACGTACCTCGTGGGCGACCGGCTGCCCTTCCCCACCGAGCTTAAACCCGTTACTGGTATTATTGCGGGCAATAGAGTTCTCGATCACCACAACGCCGTTTGCACCGTCCTCAATTTTATTAAACAGGTCGAAACCGTCGTCGATATTATCGTGCGAGTAACAGCCCTCCAGCCGGTTACCCTCTCCTACGCGCATTTTCACCGCGAAGCCGTCGGCGTTAATTTTGCCCGGATCCTCGTTACTAAAGGATTCAGAATTCACTACCCGGTTAAAGCTGGCCCACAGCGGGCGTCCAACATCCGCCGGAGAGGAAATTTGAATGCCGGTATCATCGTTACGATACGCGGTGACGTTCTCGATCAGGTTATGGCTGCCCTGTACGCGCAGGCTCTTGTCCGTAATCTCAATCCCATCGATATGCCAGTAGCTGGCATCCAGCAGCAGCCCGTGAATCACCGCTTTTCCGTCGGCTTTTAGCGTCTTGATTTTGTCCTTCAGGCCGCTGGCGCTAACAGGAATGGCCGTTTGCGGGTAATCTCCGGCGGCTAATACTATTTGCCCGCCGGGCGGGACGAGTTTGATTGCGGAGGCGAAATCCAGCGGCGAGTCCGCCGTTCCTTTTGCCTGAGATTGTCCCTCTGGCGCGGCGTAGAGCGTATTGCCTGTCACATGGGGACTCTGTTCAACCGTCAGCGTCTGGGTCAGCGTTTCCGAGCCGGTGGCCGGGATGAAGCTGATTTCGAACGTGCTTGTATCTTTCAGTACGGCAGGCTGGGTAAACATTTCCCCGGCCTTCACGGTTTTATCCTGCCCGATCACCACTTCATCCTGACGAACTGTGATACGTCCGTCGCTGTTGGTGCGCGCCTGTAGGATGTAAGCTTTGCTCTGGCTTACTGTTCCCGAAGCCATTTGCATAACCGGCGGCCAGCCTTTAGCGACATACGGCGCGGAGGGAACCGTATGTGCCGCTGAGGTGGTGAGCGAGGCGTTGCTGACGGTGATTTTTGCATTACGTGAGGCGAAGAAGCCGACGTAGTAATGTTCTTTATCCTGCCGGGCAACCAGATCGGCGTGAGGAACCTGTTGGCTTACCCATTCATTACTGCCCGTTGCTGCCCATGAGGTAATAAACCCGTCGTTGGTGCGTTCCAGTCTGAGCTGGAACGTCGGCGTTTGCTGGATATCGATTTTCTCTTTATAGCTCTGACGCTTTATTGATGCGCCCGCATTGCCCCACGGTTGGGTTATCCCTTCCCGGCTGATAGTCTGCAATTTGATATGTGAGCCATCTTTTTTATCCTGCGTCATAATGGCGTTCATCACCATATTGGATGCCGCCGGAAACTCTTCGTAGCCGACCTTCAGCGGCTGTTGACGCGGAACTCCTATTACATCGCGGACCAGCAGTCCCGCACCTTCCTGTGCCGCAGGACGCGCGCCATTTTCCGGGCCAAACTGATTGACGGTCACCGTAGCCTGCAGGATAAAATTCTGGCTGGTCGGTAGCCGGGTGTAAAAGAAGGTCAGTCCGTCGTGAGAATTGGCTATTTTACCTCCCCGGCTCTCGATGGTAATGGGCTGGCTGAGGTCGGCGACGTCCTGCGGCGTCAGTTTTTTTCCGGCGATGGTGACATCGTTAACGCCAATTTTTTCCGGCAGAACATTCGAGGAAAAATTGCTGTCGGTAGATTGCCCAAAGGCGATTGCCCGCCACTGATGACCTTCGTTGGCCTGCAGCGGTAGCGCGATCATCGTACCGCAAAGGGTTAATGCCAAAGGTATTTTGTTATTCATTCTTTTCTCCTGGGTAATTATTAATCGGCATTATCAGGAAAATGAAATGGTGTTTCTATTTATCACGTCACAATTAATGAATATTAAAACTGCGTTTTATTTTATGGGTTTTCTTTATTTACCCGCCAAAAAAACAGCAAAAGCAGAGGGATAGCCGGCATTGCCTCTCATTAAAATGCTTTTTTTGCGCTAAACGGGTTTGCGCTGACTAAAAATACCCACCTAAAATGGTGTATAGCGTTACGCTTGTGCGTTTTATCTTCGTCTCGTTTCATGATGAAAAATATGTAGATATTTCAACGTGAAAGGCTTTTACTTTTCGTTCCAACAGCAGTCAGGATGCGTATGTCAAACAGTCCGATGAGCGTGGTTATTCTTGCCGCTGGCAAAGGTACCCGCATGTATTCCGATCTTCCTAAGGTGTTGCATTCGCTGGCCGGGAAGCCAATGGTGCAGCATGTTATTGATGCAGCTAAAGAATTAGGCGCTTCCGCCGTACATCTGGTGTACGGACACGGCGGCGATCTACTTCGCCAGACGCTGCGCGAAGACAATCTTAACTGGGTCCTACAGGCCGAACAGCTTGGTACCGGCCACGCCATGCAGCAGGCGGCACCGTTCTTCAGCGACGATGAAGATATCCTGATGCTGTACGGCGACGTGCCGCTTATTTCGGTCGAAACATTACAGCGCTTGCGGGAAGCGAAACCGCAGGGCGGCATCGGTCTGTTGACGGTGAAGCTTGACGATCCGACCGGCTACGGCCGCATTACGCGCGATAACGGAGCGGTGACGGGCATTGTCGAGCATAAAGACGCCAGCGACGAGCAGCGCCGGATTCAGGAAATTAATACCGGGATTCTGGTCGCCAATGGCGCGGATCTTAAACGCTGGCTGGCTAAGCTCACCAACAACAACGTTCAGGGTGAATACTACATCACCGATATTATCGCCATGGCTTATGAAGAAGGTCGTGAAATTGCCGCTGTTCATCCTCAGCGTCTAAGCGAAGTGGAAGGCGTGAATAACCGCCTGCAGCTCTCCCGTCTTGAGCGCGTCTGGCAGTCTGAAAAGGCTGAAGAACTGCTGCTCGCGGGCGTTATGCTGCGCGATCCGGCGCGTTTTGATCTGCGCGGCGTGCTGAAACACGGGCGCGATGTCGAAATTGATACTAACGTTATTTTCGAAGGTGACGTGGTGCTGGGGGATCGGGTAAAGATTGGCACCGGCTGCGTCATCAAGAACAGCACCATTGGTGATGATTGCGAGATCAGCCCCTATACCGTGGTAGAGGATGCTCATCTGGCGGCCGCCTGTACCATTGGGCCGTTCGCGCGCCTGCGCCCAGGCGCTGAGCTTCTCGAAGGCGCGCACGTCGGCAACTTTGTTGAAATTAAAAAAGCGCGTCTGGGTAAAGGCACGAAAGCCGGGCATCTCTCTTATCTCGGAGACGCCGAGATAGGCGATAACGTGAATATCGGCGCGGGCACCATCACCTGTAACTATGATGGCGCAAATAAGCATAAAACGGTGATCGGCGATGACGTGTTTGTTGGCTCAGACAGCCAGCTGGTCGCTCCGGTGACCGTCGGCAAGGGGGTCACCATTGCCGCAGGAACAACGGTAACACGTAACGTTGCCGATAATGAATTAGTGTTAAGCCGCGTGCCGCAGGTTCATAAACAGGGCTGGCAGCGCCCGGTGAAGAAAAAGTAACGCTATTTCTCTTTCGCCCTTTTCGGGGGAAAGAGCGGGGTGAGGGGATAAAATAATCCTCCCCCCACGGCAGTACCCATAAAAATACCCCCACTCTCTACAAGGCTCGGGGCGCCCGAAAATACGGGTAAACAGGTTGACCGACAACGTATGGCATACAGCCAAAATCGGAATTAAAAACTATGTGTGGAATTGTTGGCGCAGTCGCGCAGCGTGATATTGCTGAAATCCTTCTCGAAGGTTTACGTCGTCTGGAATACCGCGGTTATGACTCCGCCGGTCTGGCCGTCGTCGATAACGAAGGTCATATGAACCGCGTTCGCCGCCTCGGGAAAGTACAGATGCTGGCCCAGGCGCTGGAAGAACATCCGTTGCACGGCGGTACCGGGATTGCCCATACCCGCTGGGCGACGCACGGCGAACCGTCTGAAGGTAACGCGCATCCGCATGTTTCTGACCATATTGTGGTGGTGCATAACGGGATTATCGAAAACCATGAGCCGCTGCGCGAGCTGTTGCAGTCGAGGGGCTACGTTTTCGCCTCCGAGACTGACACGGAGGTTATTGCGCACCTGGTTCACTGGGAGCTGGAACAGGGCGGTACTCTGCGTGATGCGGTTCTGCGGACTATCCCGCAGCTGCGCGGCGCTTATGGCACCGTGATCATGGATTCCCGCGATCCGGGTACGCTGCTGGCCGCTCGTTCAGGAAGCCCGCTGGTGATTGGCCTGGGGATGGGGGAAAACTTCATTGCCTCCGATCAGCTGGCGCTGCTGCCCGTTACCCGCCGCTTTATTTTCCTCGAAGAGGGCGATATTGCTGAGGTTACCCGCCGTTCCGTGACTCTCTTTGATAAATCCGGCGTCGAAGTGCAGCGCCCGGATATTGAATCCAGTCTGCAGTACGACGCGGGCGATAAAGGTATCTATCGTCACTATATGCAGAAAGAGATCTACGAGCAGCCGAACGCCATCAAAAATACCCTCTCCGGACGCATTAGCCACGGCGAGGTTGATTTAAGCGAGCTGGGCCCGCAGGCTAACGAGCTGCTGTCGCAGGTCGAACATATTCAGATCATCGCCTGCGGCACCTCCTACAACTCAGGTATGGTGTCCCGCTACTGGTTTGAGTCGCTGGCAGGGGTACCGTGCGATGTTGAAATCGCCTCCGAGTTTCGCTATCGCAAATCGGCTGTGCGTCGCAACAGCCTGATGATCACCCTCTCTCAGTCCGGCGAGACGGCGGACACTCTCGCTGGCCTGCGCCTGTCGAAAGAGCTGGGCTATCTGGGGTCGCTGGCGATTTGTAACGTGCCTGGATCATCCCTGGTGCGTGAGTCCGATCTGGCGATGATGACCAACGCCGGGACGGAAATTGGCGTCGCCTCGACTAAAGCCTTCACGACGCAGCTGACCGTTCTGCTGATGCTGGTGGCGAAACTGGCGCGACTCAAAGGCCAGGATGCGTCGATTGAACATGATATCGTGCATGGCCTGCAGGCGCTGCCGAGCCGCATTGAGCAGGTGCTTTCGCAGGACAAGCGTATTGAGGCGCTGGCTGAGAACTTCTCTGACAAACACCACGCGCTGTTCCTTGGCCGCGGCGATCAGTATCCCATTGCCCTGGAAGGGGCGCTGAAGCTGAAAGAGATCTCCTATATTCATGCGGAAGCCTATGCTGCCGGCGAGCTGAAGCATGGTCCGCTGGCGCTGATTGACGCTGAAATGCCGGTGGTGGTGGTCGCGCCGAACAACGAACTGCTGGAAAAATTGAAATCCAACATTGAAGAGGTTCGCGCTCGCGGCGGCCAGCTGTACGTTTTTGCTGACGGCGATGCGGGTTTCACCGGCAGCGACAATATGCACATCATCGAGATGCCGCATGTTGAAGAGGCGATCGCGCCAATCTTCTATACCGTACCGCTACAGCTGCTGGCGTATCACGTCGCGCTGATCAAAGGGACTGACGTTGACCAGCCGCGTAACCTGGCGAAATCAGTTACCGTGGAATAACGATTTTACAGCGTTGAAAGGGCTGCCGTCCGGCGGCCCTTTTTATTTGCGGCGAACAGCGAGATCCCACCCGCTTTATGACAGCCTGTCATTTTTGAGACGCTTTTGCGCTGTCATAAAAATAAAATTTTCCGCTAATATTTCTATCATTAACTATAGTAACAATATGATTTGTATTGTTTTTATTTAACGTAAATTCCCGTCTTTTGGCTTGTCATAAAACTGTAATAATTCGTACATTTTACTGTCACCTATTTGTCCTATTTTGCTCACCATAGCTTCGAAACAATGGTTTACGAATCCAGCAGGAGACATTATGAACGTTATGCGTACCACCGTCGCAACAGTTGTCGCCGCGACCTTATCGATGAGCGCTTTCTCTGTTTTTGCAGCAGCAAGCCTGACTGGCGCAGGTGCAACTTTCCCCGCGCCGGTGTATGCCAAATGGGCAGATACTTATAACAAGGAAACGGGTAATAAAGTCAATTACCAGGGTATCGGCTCCTCTGGCGGCGTAAAACAAATTACGGCCAACACCGTAGACTTCGGTGCTTCTGATGCCCCTCTTGCTGATGACAAGCTGGCTCAGGAAGGTCTGTTCCAGTTCCCGACCGTTATCGGCGGCGTAGTGCTGGCAATTAACCTGCCTGGCGTGAAATCCGGTGAGCTGGTGCTTGACGGTAAAACGCTGGGTGATATCTACCTGGGCAAAATCAAAAAATGGGATGACGCGGCGATTGCTAAGCTCAACCCGGGCATGAAGCTGCCTTCTCAGAACATCGCGGTGGTTCGTCGTGCCGATGGTTCCGGAACTTCCTTCGTTTTCACCAGCTATCTGGCGAAGGTGAACGAAGAGTGGAAATCTAAAATCGGCGCGGGCTCAACCGTTAACTGGCCGACCGGTCTGGGCGGTAAAGGCAACGACGGCATCGCCGCGTTCGTTCAGCGTCTGCCGGGCTCTATTGGCTACGTAGAATATGCCTACGCAAAACAGAACAACCTCGCTTACACCAAACTGCTGTCCGCCGATGGCAAGCCGGTGAGCCCGACTGAAGATAACTTCGCTAACGCGGCGAAAGAGATCGACTGGAGCAAATCCTTTGCACAGGATCTGACGAATCAGAAAGGCGACAACGCATGGCCGATCACTTCAACCACCTTCATTCTGGTTCACAAGGCTTCCAACAAGCCAGAGCAGACCGCCGAAGTGCTGAAGTTCTTCGACTGGGCGTATAAAAACGGCGGTAAAGAAGCCAACGCGCTGGATTATGCCACCCTGCCGGAAAGCGTGGTTGAGCAAGTTCGCGCGGCATGGAAGACCAACGTAAAAGACAGCAGCGGTAAAGCGCTGTACTAATACCCGTCAGCCTTCGAGCTACAGGTGCGTTGGCAGCGCTTGTTCACCCCGGTCACATAGCCCATCTATGTTCCCGGGGATCCACAAGCCAGCTGCCTGCCTGCAGCTCGAATTATTTAGGGTATGGCATTACCTTTGCCAGAAAGATCAGTAAACTACGATTTTTTCTGGCCCGAAACTGAAGAGTAACTTATGGCTGCAACCAAGCCGGCATTTAACCCTCCGGGGAAAAAGGGTGACATAATTTTCAGCGTGCTGGTAAAACTGGCGGCGCTGATTGTGCTATTGATGCTTGGCGGCATCATCGTCTCCCTTATCATCTCGTCCTGGCCAAGCATTGAGAAATTTGGCTTTGCCTTTCTGTGGACCAAAGAGTGGGATGCGCCGAACCAGATTTTCGGCGCCCTGGTACCCATTTACGGGACGCTGGTTACCTCATTTATCGCGCTGCTGATAGCCGTACCGGTGAGCTTCGGTATCGCGCTGTTCCTGACGGAACTGTCGCCGGCCTGGCTGAAGCGTCCGCTGGGTATCGCTATTGAGCTGCTGGCCGCGATCCCCAGTATCGTTTACGGCATGTGGGGCCTGTTTATTTTCGCCCCGCTGTTTGCGACCTATTTTCAGGAGCCGGTTGGCAACGTTCTGTCGACCATTCCGTTCGTTGGCGCGCTCTTTGCGGGCCCGGCATTTGGTATCGGTATTCTGGCGGCGGGTGTGATTCTGGCCATCATGATCATTCCTTACATCGCGGCCGTTATGCGTGACGTCTTTGAACAGACGCCGGTGATGATGAAAGAGTCCGCCTACGGTATCGGCTGCACAACGTGGGAAGTTATCTGGCGTATCGTTCTGCCTTTCACCAAAAACGGCGTGATCGGCGGGGTAATGCTCGGTCTGGGGCGCGCGCTGGGGGAAACCATGGCGGTGACCTTTATTATCGGTAACACCTACCAGCTTGATAGCGCTTCGTTATATATGCCGGGCAACAGCATCACCTCCGCGCTGGCGAATGAGTTTGCCGAAGCGGAAACCGGACTGCACGTTGCCGCATTGATGGAGCTGGGCCTGATTCTGTTCGTTATCACCTTTATTGTTCTGGCCGCATCGAAGTTTATGATCATGCGCCTGGCTAAGAATGAGGGGGCACGCTAATGGCGACGATTGAATTACAAACCACCGCGGAGCTGGCGGAATCCCGTCGCAAAATGCAGGCAAAACGCCGCATGAAAAACCGTCTCGCCCTGACGCTATCGATGGCGACCATGGCGTTTGGTCTGTTCTGGCTGATCTGGATCCTGATGTCCACCGTCACCCGCGGCATCGACGGCATGAGCCTGGCGCTGTTTACTGAAATGACGCCGCCGCCAAATACGGCGGGCGGTGGTCTGGCAAACGCCCTGGCGGGCAGCGGATTGCTGATCCTCTGGTCGACGGTTATCGGTACCCCGCTGGGGATTCTGGCGGGGATTTATCTGGCGGAATATGGCCGTAAATCCTTGCTGGCCGAAGTGATTCGTTTTATTAACGATATCCTGCTTTCTGCGCCGTCGATTGTCGTCGGTCTGTTTGTTTACACCATCGTCGTTGCGCAGATGCAGCACTTTTCCGGCTGGGCGGGCGTGATTGCGCTGGCGCTGCTGCAGGTGCCTATCGTTATTCGTACCACTGAAAACATGCTGAAGCTGGTTCCGGACAGCCTGCGTGAGGCGGCATATGCGTTGGGTACGCCGAAGTGGCGCATGATCTCTGCGATCACCCTGAAAGCATCGGTATCGGGCATTATGACCGGTATTCTGCTGGCCATCGCCCGTATCGCCGGGGAAACGGCGCCGCTGCTGTTTACCGCGCTCTCCAACCAGTTCTGGAGCACCGACATGATGCAGCCGATTGCTAACCTGCCGGTGACCATTTTCAAATTTGCCATGAGTCCGTTTGCGGAGTGGCAGCAACTGGCATGGGCCGGGGTCTTGATTATCACCCTGTGCGTATTGCTGCTGAACATTCTGGCGCGCGTTGTTTTCGCGAAGAATAAACACGGTTAATTTTTGCGGCGCGGCGAAACGCGGCGCCGAATGAGGAAAAGAACGAGATGAGTATGGTGAATGCGACCCCGGGTAAACTTTCAGTTCGTAACCTGAATTTCTACTACGGAAAATTCCATGCCCTGAAAAACATCAACCTGGATATTACCAAAAACCAGGTTACGGCGTTTATCGGACCGTCAGGCTGCGGTAAATCCACGCTGCTGCGTACGTTCAACAAAATGTTTGAGCTGTACCCGGAGCAGCGTGCGGAAGGCGAAATTCTGCTTGATGGCGATAATATTCTGACCAACACCCAGGATATCGCCCTGCTGCGCGCCAAAGTGGGAATGGTGTTCCAGAAGCCGACGCCGTTCCCGATGTCGATTTATGACAACATCGCCTTTGGCGTGCGCCTGTTTGAAAAGCTTTCCCGCACGGATATGGATGAGCGCGTGCAGTGGGCATTGACCAAAGCCGCATTGTGGAATGAAACCAAAGATAAACTGCATCAGAGCGGATATTCTCTCTCCGGTGGCCAGCAGCAGCGTCTGTGCATCGCGCGCGGTATCGCTATTCGTCCGGAAGTTCTCCTGCTGGATGAGCCCTGCTCGGCGCTGGACCCGATCTCTACCGGGCGTATTGAAGAGCTGATCACTGAACTGAAACAGGATTACACCGTCGTTATCGTGACCCACAACATGCAGCAGGCCGCGCGTTGCTCCGACCATACGGCATTTATGTATCTCGGCGAGCTGATTGAATTCAGCAACACGGACGATCTGTTTACCAAGCCCGCTAAGAAGCAAACTGAAGATTATATTACTGGCCGCTACGGTTGATTGCCCATCTGCTACCAGGTTCTAAACTATTGGGCAATCAGGAGATACTATGGATAACCTAAATCTTAATAAACATATTTCCGGCCAGTTCAATGCTGAACTGGAGTACATCCGCACCCAGGTCATGACCATGGGTGGGCTGGTGGAGCAGCAGCTTTCTGATGCGATCACCGCGATGCATAACCAGGACAGCGAACTGGCAAAGCGCGTTATTGACGGCGACAAGCAGGTTAATATGATGGAAGTGGCGATTGATGAGGCCTGCGTGCGCATCATCGCCAAGCGTCAGCCGACCGCCAGCGACCTGCGTCTGGTGATGGCGATCATTAAAACCATCGCCGAGCTGGAACGCATCGGCGACGTCGCGGATAAAATCTGCCGCACCGCGCTGGAAAAATTCTCCCAGCAGCATCAGCCGCTGCTGGTGAGCCTGGAATCGCTGGGGCGCCACACCGTGCAGATGCTGCATGATGTGCTGGACGCCTTTGCGCGTATGGACCTTGATGAAGCGGTGCGTATTTATCGCGAAGATAAGAAAGTCGACCAGGAATATGAAGGCATCGTGCGCCAGCTGATGACCTATATGATGGAAGATTCGCGGACCATTCCAAGCGTCCTGACCGCCCTGTTCTGCGCCCGCTCGATTGAGCGTATCGGCGACCGTTGCCAGAACATCTGCGAATATATTTTCTACTTCGTCAAAGGTCAGGATTTCCGTCACGTTGGTGGCGACGAGCTGGATAAACTGCTGGCCGGGAAAGATCCTAAAGAGTAATAAATCACAGAGACTAATTCTGATAAAGGATGTATCAGAATTAGTTATGATTAATGTTACTCCTGTTTTTTAATTAACAAAATTGGTGCGATTGTCGTCACAAATAATAATTTCATCAATTGTGGTTTGATTTTAATAGCATAACAATGCGGTACATTAATCGGGTGACTTGTTACGGCAAGGCTCGAATAAAACTCTGGATTGCCAGTACGCAGCCTGGCGCACCTGAGCAGAGTGCGTCCGCGCAGGTTGTCAGCGCGCCCACACCGGCCGGCGGCGCTGCAAAACCGGCGGCGGTTCTGGTGAAAAACGAACAGCCCGCGGCTAACGGTGAGTCCATTTATAGCTCGATGACAATGAAGGATTTCAGCAAGTTTGTGAAGGATGAAATTGGCTTCAGCTATAACGGCTATTACCGTTCCGGCTGGGGGACCGCATCCCATGGTTCACCTAAGTCCTGGGCGATTGGCTCGCTGGGTCGCTTTGGAAATGAATATTCGGGCTGGTTTGATTTACAACTTAAGCAGCGGGTCTATCAGGAAGGCAATAAGCGGGTTGATGCGATCGTGATGCTTGACGGCAACGTCGGGCAGCAGTATTCCTCCGGCTGGTTTGGCGATAACGCTGGCGGCGAGAACTATATGCAGTTCTCTGATATGTACGTCAACACCAAAGGTTTCCTGCCATTCGCGCCGGAAGCGGATTTCTGGGTGGGTAAGCACGGTGCGCCGAAAATTGAAATCCAGATGCTGGACTGGAAAACGCAAAGAACCGATGCCGCAGCCGGCGTTGGCCTTGAAAACTGGAAAGTGGGCGCGGGTAAATTTGATATCGCGCTGGTGCGCGAGGATGTTGATGACTACAACCGTACGTTGACCAAAAGCCAGCAAATTAACACCAATACTATTGATATTCGTTATAAAGAGATCCCGCTTTGGGATAAGGCGTCATTGATGGTCAGCGGCCGGTATGTCGCGGCAAATCAGAGCTCATCCGAGAAATATAATGAAGGTAATAATGGATATTATGAATGGAAAGATACCTGGATGGCGGGGACGTCGTTAACGCAGAAATTTGATAACGGCGGATTTAACGAATTTTCCTTCCTGCTGGCGAATAACTCCATCGCCAGCAGCTTCTCGCGCTACGCGGGATCCAGTCCGTATACCACCTTCAACGGCAGATACTATGGCGATCATACCAACGGCACCGCCGTTCGCTTGACCTCGCAGGGTGAAACCTATTTGAGTGATGACATCATTATGGCGAACGCCATCGTTTACTCCGTTGGTAATGATGTCTACAGCTACGAGACCGGCGCGCACTCCGATTTTGAGTCTCTTCGCGCCGTCGTGCGCCCGGCCTGGATCTGGGATAAATATAATCAGACCGGCGTCGAATTGGGCTATTTCAAGCAGCAGAACAAAGATAGTACCGGCAAGAAATATAACGAATCCGGCTACAAAACGACCCTGTTCCATACCTTTAAAGTGAATACCAGTATGCTGACCTCCCGCCCGGAAATTCGTTTCTATGCGACTTATATTAAAGCGAAGGACATCGACCTGGATAAGGCGGCTAACAGCAATACCAGCAGCATTTTTGAAGATGGTAAGAACGATCAGTTTGCCGTTGGCGCTCAGGCTGAAATCTGGTGGTAAGGCTGGCAACGGCCAGGACAAAACTCTAAAGAGGATTAACGATGAAACGACATGCTATTTACTTCGCTCTGGCGCTGGCGGGCGCGGCGTTTACCGCTCATGCCGCGCCGTTTCCGGCCACGCCGAGCGCGGCGATCCCGGTCAGCCAGTATATTACGCAGGTTAACGCCGATAAGAGTATTACCTTCCGCCTGTTTGCCCCTGATGCAAAACGGGTGTCCGTGGTGACGGGGGCAACGCCGGATACCTTTGTCTCGCATGATATGAGCAAAGATGAGCAGGGGGTCTGGACATGGAAAAGCGATGCGCTGGTTCCCAATCTCTACGAATACTATTTTGATGTCGACGGATTCCGTTCCGTCGATACCGGTAGCCGCTATCAGAAGCCACAGCGTCAGGTGAATACCAGCCTGATCCTGGTACCCGGCAGCATTCTTGACGATCGCGCGGTCGCTCACGGCGAGCTACGAACCCTGACCTATCATTCAAAGGCGCTGAACGCTGAGCGCCGCGTCTACGTGTGGACGCCGCCAGGCTATACCGGTACCGGCGAACCGCTGCCGGTGCTCTATTTCTATCACGGTTTTGGCGACAGCGGACTGTCGGCCATCGACCAGGGCCGTATTCCGCAAATCATGGATAACCTGCTGGCGGAAGGCAAAATCAAGCCCATGCTGGTGGTGGTGCCGGATACCGAAACCGATATTCCTGACGCGGTTGCGGAAAACTTCCCGCCGCAGGAGCGGCGTAAAACCTTCTATCCGTTGAATGCGAAAGCGGCTGATAAAGAGCTGATGAACGATATTATTCCGCTGATTGATGCGCGCTTTAACGTGCGTAAAGACGCGGACGGCCGGGCGCTTGCCGGGTTGTCGCAGGGCGGTTATCAGGCGCTGGTCTCCGGAATGAACCATCTGGAGAGCTTCGGCTGGCTGGCGACGTTCAGCGGCGTAACGACAACCACGGTACCGGATGCCGGCGTCGAGGCGCAGCTACACAACCCACAGGCGATCAACAAGCAGCTGCGTAACTTTACCGTCGTCGTGGGTGAGAAAGACGTGGTTACCGGCAAGGATATCGCCGGGCTGAAAGCGGAGCTGGAGAAGCAGAAAATCAACTTTGATTATCATGAGTATCCGGGCCTGAACCATGAAATGGACGTCTGGCGTCCCGCCTACGCCGAATTCGTACAGAAGTTGTTCAAATAACATGAAGGAGCCAGTTCGCTGGCTCCTTATCTTCAATACCTTGAGGGAGACAATATGAAATTAATCGTGACGGAAGATTATGCAGAGATGAGCCTGGTCGCCAGCCATCACGTTCTGGGCTACATCACCGCGCCGCGCAGGGTGAACCTGGCGGTAACGGCAGGCAGTACGCCGAAGAAAATGTATGAACATCTGACGGCCGCGGTTAAAGGTAAATCGTTCTATTCTCAGGTCCATTATTACAACTTTGACGAGATTCCGTTCCGCGGACAGGATCGTGAAGGCGTGACCATTTCCAATCTGCGCAGCCTGTTTTTCACCCCCGCGCAAATCCCTGAAGAGAATATCCACCCGCTCAGCCATGAAAACTTCAGGCATCACGACCAGCGGTTACAGAACGAAGGGGGCCTCGATCTGATAGTGATGGGCCTCGGCGCTGACGGTCATTTTTGCGGTAATTTGCCGAATACCACGCGCTTCCACGATGCGACGGTGGAAGTCCCTATCGTCGGCGATATGGTCGATCTTGTCGCTCACGGCGAGATGGGCGGCGACTTCTCTGCGGTGCCGGATAGCTACGTCACGATGGGGCCGAAAAGCGTCATGGCGGCGAAAAACCTGCTGCTGATCGTCAGCGGAGCGGCAAAAGCGCAGGCGCTAAAGCAGGTGATTGAAGGCGAAGTCAGCGAGCGGGTTCCGGCTTCGGTGTTGAAATTACATCCTTCCCTGGTGATTGTGGCTGATAAAGCGGCGGCTGCGGAATTGAGTCAACCGTAATCCACTTCAGCGTAGCGCAGGCGGGACGCGCCCTGATAGCGCTACGCTCCGGGTTTATCGCGTGATATTCCAGCCGCGCGCCTGCCATAGCTCAGGTAGCTCTTCGAGGCGGGTAAACGTCGTCACCTTCGGATGTTCGATCGGCTTATTATGCGGATCGGCGCAGAAGTAGAACACTTCCATGCCGGCTGCGATCCCCGACTGCGCGCCTGCGCTGGAGTCGTCGACCAGAATGCAGTTCTCGACGTTAACGTTCATCGCTTTTGCGGCATGCAGCATCAGGGCCGGATCGGGCTTCCAGCGCTGGATATCGTAGCCGCTGTACAGACGCTCCGGGAAATGGTGCAGCATTGCGGTTTTACCGAGAGAGTGCTGCATTTTGCTCACCGGGCCGTTGGAGACCACGCACATCGGCACGCTGACCGCGTCCAGCAGCGCCTGTGCGCCAGAAATGACTTCCAGTTCAGTATCAAACAGGCGCGCGACTTCATCGCGGTACACCGGCTCAAGGGTCGCCTTATCCAGATTAACGCCGTACTCCGCGTTAATGGTATCGATAATCTCGTACAGCTTGACGCCTTTGAAGCGCTTAAAAATCTCGTCTAAATCCAGCGTAATGCCGAATTCCCTGAACATGTGAACGTAGGCGCGGGAGCAGATCACCTCGCTGTCGACCAGCGTGCCGTCACAGTCGAAAAATACTGCTTCTGGTTGGATCATGTCGTTTCCATTTTAATAAGTTAACGTTTTCGTCATGCTGATTGGTGAGACGCAATCGTTGCCGTATAAGCAAAATCGATGAAAAAAAGTATCTCACAACCGCCCTTATTGTCGCATTTTGGTATAGGATAGCGACGAATTTTCCCTCCTTTGTTCGGAAACCGATAATGAGTCAACAACAAACCAGCCAGTCATCTGGCCAGGGTCTGCTGGAGCGCGTGTTCAAATTACGTGAACACGGCACCACGGCACGTACCGAAGCGATTGCAGGTTTCACCACTTTTCTGACAATGGTGTACATCGTTTTTGTTAACCCACAGATTCTCGGCGTGGCGGGTATGGATACCAGCGCCGTTTTCGTCACAACCTGTCTGATCGCCGCGTTCGGCAGCATCATGATGGGCCTGTTCGCTAACCTTCCGGTGGCCCTGGCGCCGGCGATGGGACTGAACGCCTTCTTTGCTTTTGTCGTGGTACAGGCAATGGGCCTGCCGTGGCAGGTCGGGATGGGTGCGATTTTCTGGGGGGCGGTTGGCCTGCTGCTGCTGACGATTTTCCGCGTACGCTACTGGATGATCGCCAATATCCCGGTTAGCCTGCGTATCGGTATCACCAGCGGTATTGGCCTGTTCATCGGTATGATGGGCCTGAAGAACGCCGGCGTGATCGTCGCCAACCCGGAAACCCTGGTGAGCATCGGCAACCTGACGTCCCACAGCGTACTGCTGGGCATTCTTGGCTTCTTTATTATTGCGATTCTGGCTTCCCGCAACATCCACGCCGCGGTGCTGGTTTCTATCGTGGTGACCACGCTGCTGGGCTGGCTGCTGGGCGACGTTCACTACACCGGCATCGTATCCATGCCGCCGAGCGTCACGACGGTCATTGGGCATGTTGACCTGGCAGGCTCGCTGAATCTCGGCCTGGCGGGCGTGATCTTCTCGTTTATGCTGGTGAACCTGTTCGACTCCTCCGGCACCCTGATCGGCGTGACCGATAAAGCCGGTCTGGCCGATGCGCAGGGCAAGTTCCCGCGGATGAAGCAGGCGCTGTTTGTCGATAGCGTCTCGTCCGTTGCGGGCTCCTTTATCGGCACCTCTTCCGTAACCGCCTATATTGAATCTTCCTCGGGCGTTTCCGTAGGCGGACGTACCGGCTTAACCGCCGTGGTCGTTGGTCTCTTGTTCCTGCTGGTGATCTTCCTGTCACCGCTGGCGGGTATGGTCCCGGCCTATGCCGCAGCCGGCGCGCTGATTTACGTTGGCGTCCTGATGACCTCCAGCCTGGCGCGCGTGAAGTGGGATGATTTAACCGAATCCGTGCCGGCGTTTATTACCGCCGTGATGATGCCGTTTAGTTTCTCCATTACGGAAGGTATTGCCTTAGGCTTTATCTCTTACTGCGTAATGAAGATCGGTACCGGTCGACTGCGCGACCTCAGCCCATGCGTGATTGTGGTTTCGCTGCTGTTTGTGCTGAAAATTGTATTTATTGACGCGCATTAATACCCGCGCCGTCACACTCAGCCGTTCTGGCGAGTGTGACGGCGTCTATCAGGCTTTAACCCGCTGAATATATTCAGCAAAAGCGCTAAGCTGTCCGGACAGATGGTCGAGCGTACTCTGATCGACGACTTTCCCCTCCTGCGGATCCACTTTGTTCTGAATCACGCCGCCCATAAATTCGGGCTTATTCATCACCATGGCGTCGAGGAATACCAGAATCTGGCGCAGATGATACTGACAGCGCGCGCCGCCAATCGCGCCCATTGAACTGGTTTGAATCAGTACCGGCTTACCGGCCAGCGGCTGTTCCGGCAGGCGAGACAGCCAGTCAATGGCGTTTTTCAGACCGCCGGGAACCGAGTAGTTATATTCTGGCGTAACGATAACCACACCATCAGCCTCGCGAATTTGCTGAGCGATATCCTGAACGCTTTGTGGAAATCCCTCTTCCTGCTGGACGTCGGCATCATAGAGAGGAATATCGCCAATGGACGGTAACGCGGAAACCGCCATTCCTGCGGGCGCGATGCCGGGGAGGGTACGCGCGACCATGGCATTAAAAGAGCCTTTGCGCAGACTTCCGAGTAACGTAACAACTTTCAACGTATCAGACATGATTGCTCCTTTGCATCATGATGGCCGGGTTATCCGGTCAGTTGAGGGAGAAGGCTTTTTCTACCGGTAAATGGGTAAAACGCATCAGCCGGGCGGATGGCTCTTTGGCGCGAGCCTGCGCGTCGGGCAGGCAGCGCCAGCCTTCTTTACCATTATATTCCCAGACTTTCAGCTGGCCGATATCCGGACTGGCGGCGATGGACCAGACCAGCACCGTTTCGGCATCGCACACCGCTTCGATTGACTGCGTCCCGCTTGTCCGTAATCGTCCGGAGCCCGGAAGAAGCTGGAGGTTAACGGCGTTTTCACCGGTCAGTTTCATGACGCTTTTGCGGAGTGCGTCAAGCTGAGCGCGCGCTTCATCAGGATCGTGCTGATTGCTAATCCATACCCGCTCATTACTGTTAAAGACGTAGCGGTCGGCGTCGGGCGAGGCATGTAAACTGCGGGTGGCGTGCGGTAATTCCATATCCAGGCCGCAATCACCTTCGGTGGATAACGCGACGCCGACAATATTCCCGGCATAGGAGATAGAAAAACGCGGGAGATGTTCGTCGCGGAAAGCGGGCTTTCCATTCTCTTGGTCAATAATTTCAGGAAGTTCGCTGATGCCATACAGCATAAAGAGGAGTTCTGCGAGGAGTGACCGTGATGCGCGGTAGCGGCTTTGTCGGTACTCAGGCAGGCGGCTGGCGGATTGATGACAGGCCGCTGACAGGCGTGTTGATAGCGGTTCCCGGGTGTTGAGTATCCCTCTTGCAAAATGCGTTGCCATTCGTCGCTCCGTGATTAATGGTCAATGATAGAAATTGCGAATTATATTATCGCTCAGAATTGCCAGGTTTTAATGCGGAAATCACCCCTTGCGCAATAAATTGTATAAATTTTACAAATTATTGCCCAAGACGGTCTAACCCAGCGCTAGAGCGGTTCAATATAGAGCTGCCTGAGCGTTTCTCGCAGCCAGACGATCTTCGGATTGTAGCTGTTGCGCTTATGCCACAGCAGGGTGAAGGGAACGCGTATTTTCTCCTGCTGGGACGGTTCTAGCGGCAACGGGAGTGAAACCAGCGGCAGATGGTGCTGTTGATTGTAGCGCTGGCAATAGCGCGGGGCGGTGGCCAACATCGTATGATGAGGCTGGGCCGCCATAAACAGCGACTGCTCAAAACCCGGAACGGTCAACGCCACGGTGCGTTTATGCCCCAGATCGTGCAGAACATCATCCAGCGCCCAGGTATCGCTTTGTTCCCAACAGATATTGATATGCGGATAACGTAGGAAAGTGTCCAGATTCCACTCCTCGTTCAGCGCAGGATGATCGGCGCGCAGCCATACCTGCGGGAGATCGGTAAACAGGATTTCAAAATCGATATACCAGGGCAGCAGGCTGAGCTGTTCACGGGAGCGAGGATGGGTTTCCCGGCCGCAAAAACCGATGTCGACTTCGCCGCGAATAATGGCATCCAGCGAATCGTAATCCCAGTTACGCAGGCGGATCAGCGCCTGCGGATAGCGCTGGTAGATCCGCTGTGAAAGCGTATTCAGCTGGATCATCAGCAGGGGCGACTCTGCCGCCAGCTCAAACTTTAACCCGCTCGGCATGGTGTGATGAGGCTTATCAAGGATCTGATTACCCATCTGCATCCAGTCCGCCAGATCCTGCTCCATACTGCTCATCAGCGGCGTGGGTGACAGCCCCAGAGGCGTTTTGACAAACAGCGGATCGTCAAACCAGGCGCGCAGTTTAGCCAGCGATTTACTCACCGCCGACGGCGAAACGTTCATCCGCTTCGCCGTGCGGGTAACGCTGAGTTCCTGGGTTAAGAGCTGCAGGCACAGCAGTAGGTTAAGATCGAGACTCGACAGGGGTTTCTTCATAGCGTTGCGCGGCCCGCGCCGGAGAGGCGACCATAATCAGAACAATACTCACTATGCTACAGGCAATAAGTATCCCGATCAGCATATTCATCGCGCTGAGTCCGATGATAGCCGCCAGCCAAATCCACAGTGAAGAGCCGCAGACCTGAGCAATTCCCAAAACAGAACTCGCCACGCCGGCGCGCAGGGTGAAAGGCCCAAGGGCCTGACTCATTGCTACGCCAAAGCCGGCGGAGAACCCGGCGCAAATCAGCCCCAGACCCAGCATCGTCATCGTCTGGCTGGTGGAGAGACTCAGCAGCACGCCGGCGATAAAGAACAGCACCTGCGAGGTCACCATCAGGGTGCGGGGCTTAAATAGCGTCAAAGCGAACGGCGTTGAGAACGACACCACCATGCTCACTAGCGCCATGAGCGCCATCGCCATGGAATAGGTGCCGCGCTCGAAGCCCATCACTTCCATCATGAGCACCGGGGAGACGTTAACGTAAGTCAGAATAGCCGTCACGCTCAGGGTGGTTATGATAATTCGGCTGAGGAAAAAGCGGTTAAGCAGCGATTCGGGGCGACATTTTGCTGCGCCGCCTGCGGAACGGATGTTGGACGCGTTTCCCGCAAAATAAATATCGACAGCAGCCCCACCAGAACGCCCATGCCGGTCATGGTATAGAACAGGCTCTGCCAGGGGTATTTCAGCATAATCAGGTGGCCGAGTACCGGCGCCAGAACCGGAATAATGCAGGTGATACCGTTAAGGAGGGAAAGCACTTTCGCCCGGCGGCGATCGTCGAGGGTATCGCGCAGCACCGCAAAGGCGACGACGTAGCAGCTGCCCGCGCCGATCCCCTGAATAAAGCGCCCAGCCAGGAAGTGGGCGCTGACCTGCGCCTGCGAGCAGAGAAGGGAGGCCAGTATGAAGACCACGGCACCGAAAATCGCCACCGGCTTGCGTCCTGATTTATCGGCGATACGACCCGCAAACAGCATTGCCGCGGCCATTCCCGCCAGATAAACCGAAAAGGCGATATGCAGCTGCGCTTCACTGGCCCCCAGATCCTGCGCAATGCGCGGCAGACCGACCAGATACATATCGATGCCGGATGGATAAAGCAGAACCAGCGCAAAACTGCAGATAAGAAAGCGTGCCATAGAACCCCTCGCATTAGAATGCGGTACAGAATAGTGGGGTTCGTGCGGGAGTACGAGTTGCCATTTGGACAACAATGTTTTCCTGCGAGGAAAAGTGACGAAGCAAGCGTCGCTTTGGCGTCGGGAGGCCATCCCGCCAGGACGCATACCTGGCGGGTGAAGGAAGTGACTCAGACAAGCAGCGCGCGGTTAACTTTAATTACCGCTTTTTTTATCTCCATGCTCGCTGCGGCCTGCACGCCCGGCTTATGCGGCTCGCCCGGCAAGAAAATGGCAAACATACCGGGTTTCAGCACTACCTGCTGCTGGTTGGCAATGGTTGAACACAGCCGGTAGTCCTCCTCGTGGTGCCACGTTTCGCACTCTCGGGCGCTATCGGCCACTCCGTAATGGAGGGTTTCTTCGCCTTCCAGCAGGATCTGAATATCAATAAATTTTTCGTGCAGCTCCGCTTTTTTACTTTCCGCCGGCTGCGTAGTGAAGCGCATGACGTTCATATAAATATCATCGCCCTGCAAATCATAACGCCCCGGTTCACACTGCTGCGGCTGGGCCTTAACGGCCAGCCTCACGGCCTCAAGCAGAACGGGTGATAGTCCTGCGCATTCCGGGTGATGGATATCGCCGATAATCATAATGCTTTGTCCTCTGCTAACAACGCCGCGCCGATCAGCCCGGCATCATGCTGATAGTGTGCGGCTACAATAGGTGTGTGATATACCGCAGGCTCCTGCGCCAGATATCTTTCAACCAGGGGAATATAGCCGGGCGCCAGCCCGATGCTGCCGCCCAGGACGGCACACTGGCAGTTAAAGCTGGCCTTCATGTCGGCAATCAGCCGGGCGATGGTTTGCGCCGAACGGTGAACTAACGATGTCGCCTGGGAGTGGCCGCTCTGCGCAAGAGCAAAAATGGTTTTGGCCGTCATCCCCTGCAGATCGTCCGTCGCCAGTGCGGCGATCCCCCTTCCGGAGGCAATAGCTTCCACGCAGCCAATACGCCCGCAGCCGCAGCGCGGGCCGTGCGGGTCAGCCAGCGTATGGCCTATATGTCCGGCCAGCCCCTCTTTGCCGGACAAGAGCTGACCGTGGCAGACGATACCGCCGCCCACGCCGGTAGAGATGGTGATGAAGACCATCTCATGGGCATCGACAGCCAGAGCGTGATATTCGGCCCAGGCCGCTGCCTGCGCATCGTTCACCGCCAGGCACGGCAGCCCCGTCAGCTGCTCCAGCGTTTCCCGCAGGGGAAACTGCGCCAGCCCGCCCAGGTTATCCGGGTTTAACGCCGTCAGCACGCCGTGACCAATAATGCCCGTGGAGGCGACCGCTACCCGCCGGGCCCGCCCTGCGAAAGGCGCGACCAGCGCGCTCAATGCCTCCGTTAGCGCCACCGATGTTTTGCTGGCGGGCGTCGGCAGCGCTCGTTTCTCCAACGGACGATGCTGCGTGTCAATTAGCGCGGCGGCCAGCTTGGTGCCGCCGATGTCTATTGCCAGCGTCGTCATAGCGCAACCTCAGCCAGCGCATCGCGGTACCACTGGCAGATGTGTTCAATACGCGTAATGGCGGAGCCGACGGTCACCGCCCATGCGCCGTGCTTTATCGCCAGCGCCGCCAGCGCCGGGGAGTTAAATCGGCCTTCTGCAATAACCCGGTACCCTTTGGCGCTCAGCGCCTGCACTAGCGGGAAATCCGGTTCGGTAGGTACCGCATCCGTGGTATACCCGGACATCGTTGTCCCGATAATGTCTGCGCCAAGATTGTGGCACTCAGTCCCGTCCTCCAGGCTGGAGCAGTCTGCCATCGCCGCGCAGCCACGCTGATGAATTCGGTCAATCATTGCCTTAACGCCAACCGGACGCGGGCGATCCGTACCGTCGAAGGCGATAATATCCGCCCCCGCCTGCGCCAGCGCGTCTACATCTTCCAGAAATGGCGTAATGCGCACCGGCGAGTCCGGCAGATCGCGTTTGATGATGCCAATAATCGGTACTGAAATCAGTTCGCGGGTCGCCTTCAGGTTGTTAAGGCCTTCAATTCGTACTGCGACCGCCCCCGTATTGACCGCCGCCAGCGCCATAGCCGCGACGATTTCAGGTTTATCTAACGGGCTACCCGGTACCGGCTGGCAGGAGACAATGAGGCCACCCAATTGTTTAACGTTAATATCCAGAACATCAAATAAAGACATAGCACTATCCCTTACTTCCGTTTGCGCCCGACAGCGGCGGGCGCATGAATTTAGTGTTTATCGCAAAGCGGAGCGTTCGCTTTGTCGTGACCAACCAGTGCGCCGCTGAACGGTTTACCATCGATAGCGTCATGGGTTCGCAGCGCTTCCGGGCGAATCCAGCGCTGTACGCGGGACGGCATATCCAGGCCAATCAACAGGATCACCACAAACGTCAGTCCGAAAGAGAGCGACCCCAGCGCCGTACCCAGATGCATGTGCTGCGCGACCAGCGCGCCGAGGACCGGCGCAGCCGCCCCGCCCAGGGCGCCTACGTTATAGGTGAAACCCAGACCGGCAGCGCGCTGGTCGGTGTCGAAGTAGCCGCCGATCAGTTTCGGTAAGATCCCGGCAATCCCCTGACCCAGCATCTGCTGGAAGAAGAGAAGGATGCCCAGACCCCAGATGCTGGAGCCGCCGATGGCGAACACCGGAATAATCAGGACCTGCGATGCCAGCAGGCTGTAAACGTAGGCTTTTCGCGTGCCCAGCCAGTCGCCGAGGAAACCGCCGACGATGCAGCCGACGGCTGCGCCGAATCCGCTAAAGAAGAGCACCTTCGCGACCGTCGACGGATCGTATGCCAACTCGGTTTTCAGATAGGTCGGTAACAGCGCCTGGATAGGCCAGGAGTAGAGAAAGGCGAACAGAACGACAATCATCAGCATCACGCCGGTCGGCCAACGTTTTCCGCTGCTCTGTACCATAAAGCTGATGAAAATAACGGTGCAAACGAGCGCCAGCGCAATCACCACCAGCGGGTTGTGCTGGTTCCCTGCGAAGCAGAACCATAGCGCTGCCGTTGCGATCAGCGTCATTGCTATATTCGTGGCGCGATATTTACCGCGATAGAGGATATCCACCATCGTCCGCACCGGCGCTTTCTTCGTCTGCCGCTCTTTCCAGTCTTCCGTTTCCGGAATATTTTTACGCAGCCACAGCGCGAAAATAATCGGCAAAATGCCGAGGAAGAATAAGGCGCGCCAGCCCCAGAGGGGCACCACCAGGCTGTAAACCTGCGCCGCCACGACGGCGCCGACGGAAAAACCGGAAATCAGGAAGCCGCTGGCTTTGTTACGCAGATGTTTTGGCCAGCTTTCAATAACATAGGTGGCGCTGGAGCCGTACTCGCCGGCCATCCCCATTCCGATCACCATTCGGGCGATAAACATCGAGGTGTATCCCGGCGCAAAGCCGCAGGCCAGCGTACCGACGGAGAAAAGAATAATACTGCTGACCATCGCCAGGCGGCGGCCATAACGGTCGCCCATCGCCCCCAGCAGCAGACCGCCGAACCAACGGGAGATAAACGCTGCGGAGATGATACTCGCCGCCTGGACCGTAGTGAGCTGAAATTCGCTTTGTACCTCGGTGAGCACCAGAGCGATTAAAACGAAATCAAAACCATCCAGTAAATAGCCCAGCCAGGCTGCAGAGAAAGCCCGCCACTGGGACTTATTGAGGTGCTTATACCATGGTTTGGTACTTATTATTTCACTCATATGCTCTCCTGTGATGAGCAGCGTTTTTATGCTATCGGGCCTAAAACAGCAGGGTGTCGCACAGCCAAATGAAGTTAAACTCCATTTAATGTATTTTTTAGAAGTTAAACACCACAAGAGCATTTCATTAAATGTGTGAACAAGATCATGGACGCAGAAGAGGAGAAACGAAAAAAGGCGATCTGACTCACGCCATGAGACGTAAAATGTTTTCGCCGCTCAGGATATAGACGCGGCGGCACGGCGTTTTTAAAAATCTATATTGCCTGGTGATACGCTGTACTCCATCATTAGCGCCTGATAATCGCGTAAACAGTAGGGAAGAGATGACGACTCCGACTTCGCCGGTCAAAGCCGGGAAAATACTTGATACCCTGGGAGCGATGCAAAGTAGTATGACCCGCGTCGGGAAAAGCATTGCGCAGTTTGTGATGACTTCCCCCCACAAGGTGACGCAGCTTTCCATCGCCGACCTCTCAGAGGAAGTGAACGCGGGCGAAGCGTCGGTGATCCGTTTCTGTCGACAGCTGGGCTATAAAGGCTTTCAGAATTTCAAAATGGAGCTGGCTATAGAGCTGGCCATGACCGATACCGATGACAACAGCACGCTTCTGGAGGCTGAAATTCAGAAAGCAGACGATGCGCACACCATCGGTCTTAAGCTCCAGGGCGCTATCTCGACCGTGCTCTCGGAAACGCTCAATCTGCTGGATATGGAGCAGGTTGAACGGGTCGTGGAGGCGCTGCATAGCTGCAATAGCACCTTTATCTTCGGCGTTGGCGCCTCCGGGCTGACCGCCGAAGAGATGAAGCACAAGCTGATGCGAATCGGGATGCGCGTCGATGCCTTAACGAATAACCACTTTATGTATATGCAGGCTGCGCTGCTTAAGGCTGGCGATGTCGCTATCGGTATCAGCCACTCCGGTCATTCGCCGGAAACCACCCACGCTCTTAGTCTGGCAAAGCAGGCCGGAGCCATCACCGTCGCCCTAACGCATAACCTCGGGTCGCCATTGAGTAAAGTCGCGGATATTACGCTGATTAACGGCAACCGCCAGGGACGCCTGCAGGGCGACTCTATTGGCACCAAAACGGCGCAGCTTTTCGTACTGGATCTCATTTACACGCTGCTGGTGCAGAAAGATCCGGAAGCCGCCCGAGCCAATAAACTGCGCACGATGGATGCCCTGTCCACGCTCAAATAGAGCGATTTTTGTGCGATTCATCACAATCTGCTACTCCCGTTTTTCTCCCTGCCGGTATCCAGTTGCAACCGGCATGGTTACCTTTTAAAGTGGAGTAATACTTCAAAATTAATTTATTTAAGAAGAAAAACACCACTAGAGGTTTACATGACAAAGCTAACCGGTCTTATTGCCGCTCCCCACACGCCTTTTGATGCCAACGGCGAAGTCAACTACCCCGTTATCGATCGGATTGCCGAGCACTTGATTCGCCAGGGCGTTAAAGGCGCTTACGTCTGTGGGACAACCGGAGAAGGTATCCACTGTTCTGTTGACGAGCGTAAAAAAATCGCCGAGCGCTGGGTCGCGGCAAGCCAGGGACAGCTCAGCATCACGCTGCACACGGGGGCGCTCAGCATCGCCGATGCGCTGGAGCTGAGCCGTCATGCTGAAACCCTGGATATTTTTGCCACCTCGGTCATCGGTCCGTGCTTCTTTAAACCGTCTACCGTCGACGATCTGGTGGAATATTGCCGTATTATCGCGGCTGCGGCGCCGTCAAAAGGCTTCTATTACTACCATTCCGGCATGTCGGGTCTGAGCCTCGATATGGAGCAGTTCTTGATTGCCGCGGCGGATAAAATTCCGAACCTGTCCGGTATGAAGTTTAACTCCGCAGATATGTATGAGTTCCAGCGCTGCCTGCGCGTCAACAATCGGCAGTTCGATATTCCGTTCGGCGTGGATGAGTTTTTACCCGCAGGCCTGGCCTGCGGCGCCGTCGGCGCGGTGGGCAGTACCTATAACTACGCGGCGCCGCTCTATCATCGCCTGATCGAGAGCTTCAACCGGGGGGATCATCAGGACGTTGCCGCCTGTATGGATAAAGTCATCGCGATTATTCGCATCCTGGTTCAGTACGGCGGGGTGGCGGCCGGGAAGCTGGCTATGCAGCTGCACGGCATTGACGTGGGCGATCCGCGCCGCCCGCTGCGCCCGATGACCAGCGAGCAAAAGCGCGTCGCGCTGGACGCTTTTCGCGCTGCCGACTTTATTTAATTCTGATAGCATCACCGGCATCCGGGAGATACCGCAGCCCCGGATGCCCCTCCGCCGTTGCGGCGATTCTGGTTACATCTAAACAGGGTGTTCGTACTCGGGGCTATTTCCAGATCTTCGCCATACCTTCACTTTCGGGTCTGACGCTGGAAAACCCAAATTTGGCGTACAGTTCGGGAACATCGGCCACCAGCGAGACGTATGCCCCTTTAAACGCGTTGTTATCAAGCCAGGTAACTATTTTTTGCACGATCTGGCGACCGAGACCTTTTCCCTGATGGGCCGGGTCCACGGCGACGTCGACGATTTCAAAGTTCAATGCGCCGTCGCCGACGATGCGCCCCATACCAACAGGCACACCCGCATAGAGGATATGCACGCCGTAGCAGCTACGCGGCAGACCCGCGCGGGCACCTTCCAGCGGGCGCGGTGACATACCTGATATGACGCGCAGGCGACAAAAATCTTCCGCCGAAGGGACGGTATCAATAAATGTGTAATCAGCCATCATTGTCGTATCCGGTAAGTGGGAGTACCGATAAGGGTAATAGACAAAGCGATACGCCGTGAAGACGCTAAGGGAAATAATTAACCCGCTTTAACAGGACGTTAAGGCGGGTTAGTCAATGCTCACATACGCAATACAGAAGCTGGAAAATCGAATTAACTCGTTAATCTATCAGCGATACGTTACCTTGAAGACATGGCTATGGGCACATTCAAGGACACAAAAACCAAATTGGTGATGGAACCACGGTTAAACAGAATGAGAACCGAACCATCACTCTATGAGGGCTTAGGGTAATTTCAGCTTTTATTGCGGGTGTTCCCGTAATGGCAATAGCTTTTGCCAATGAATCGTACCTCCTGAATAACTGAGCGGACGATTTTATGCAGCGCGCATAGCCCTCTGTTATGAGGTGATAAGCATAGTTTTTGCGTACTGACTTGCGCTATAGTCCCCACGTTGCGGCAAAACCGCAACCGGAATTGGCGTTCCGAATTATCACGAGTGTCGGTAGCGATGTTTGCAGTGCTACTGGCGCGGCCTGCGCTCGCCCCTTCAATGGTGGCTCAGGCAGGGGCTTCGAAAGAAGCGCCGGGTCGTGATAACCGGTACGCCAACCCTGTCTGGGTCACCACCAGTGAGCCTGGCGTCTCCGGTGGTGGCGTTAACCTGCTTATCACGAAGCGGAGCGCTGCGTATGTGTCCTGCCCCTGAATTTCCCATTGCACCAGCCTCCGCCGGAGGTATCTATGAAAATCACCGTAGAACAACCCTCAGCCAGAGAACTGGTCGATCGCTCGCGAGTTCTGGTGCATGTGATGCTCGAACATCCTGATGATATCGGCCCGAATTATGCGTTGCTTCTCATCCTTGCTGACCAGCTACAACTGTTAAGAGATGCTTTTGAAGAAGATGAGGTGAGACGGCTTAGAGACGAGAAATTACCTCAGTAATTCTTACAGCGACCACAGCATCAGGGACAGATGTTGTGGTGTGTTTTGGTACAATTCGGGATCCAGCGATACATTCGTTATCTGAATCCTTCCAGTTCCCCCATTTATTGTCTACTAAGTAAAAAGAAAGTGGGGGATGTGTTGTGCAAATTAAGATCACTATAATCTATTGATTTTATTAGGCTATATTATAAATCTGGTTCTCAAATTTGTTATGGCTAGTAAGTGTTGTATGTTTTAATTGAAAACTAATAAATAGTATTTTACTATCAATTGGTTAATAACTGTTTATATAAAGGATTATGATGAAACAAGAGCATGTACTAATACAGTTTTCTACGAAAAGGCCTTTTTCTAATAAACCTGAAATGCCAGAAGGTGCAGTTTATAATAAAGCAAAGGGTTATTGGATTAGAAATGGAGAACCTTTAGTGTCATATAATTCAGAATATGGAACTAGGGCTACCAAGAAGTGTGATGTTGAAACTGGAGAGGATCAAAAAGGAGAATGAAAAATTATGTATTGATTCTATCAAGTATGTATGATTTTTCCACGGATTTGGTTGTTCAGCGACTGGAAAATAATGGCGATAATTTTATTAGGTTAAACAAAGAGCAATTAAGTGATTATGAGATTTTTTTAGATCCCATAAATACAATCCTAAGGGTGAAAGGTGAATATGTTGATGTAGAAACATCTAATGTAAAATCAGTTTGGTTTCGACAACCAGTTTTTCTAAGAAATACTCCAGGGCGTAGCATTGATATAAATGAGCAGCTTTCATTATCACAATGGAATGCTTTTCTTAGGGGATTAATGGTTTTTGATAAGGCGTATTGGATGAATTGGCCGCAAGCAACATATGCTGCTGAATCTAAGCCATATCAGCTAATGATTGCAAAAAAGATAGGGTTTTCTGTACCTCAAACGATTATTAGTAATTCTCTTGGTTTTGAGAAACTCCCTTCAACGAAGTTTATTATAAAGTCGATGGATACCGTTTTACTTAAAGAAAATGATGATTGCTATTTTACATACACATCGAAAGCTAATCCTGCGGACTTTACTTTAGACAAAACCAAACAAGCACCGATAACGTTTCAAGAATATATTGAGGATAAGTTAGATATTAGAGTTACTATTGTTGGCTCCAAAGTATATGCCGTTGCAATAAAATCTAATGGTAATGCTATCTCTGATGATTGGAGAACCTTAAAAAAAGAAGATCTTGAATATATCGACATTGAACTTCCTGTTAGAATTAAAAAACTTTGCATAGAGTATGTTAAGTTACTTGGGTTGAATTATTGTGCTATTGATTTTATCAAAACAAAAGACGAATATATATTTATTGAAATAAATCCAACTGGCGAGTGGGGATGGCTTTCTAATGATAAAAGAGAAATTGATTACGATATTGCAAAGAAATTATCTGAGGCTAATTAAAATGTTTTCTAGAATTATTGAGGAAGTTTTCCCATTTCTTTATTTTTACTATATTGCCAACAAAAAAACAGTTAGTGTGTATGATATCACCTTTTCAAACTTTGAGTTTTACTCAGGATTATCGGATGAAAAAATAGTCGAGAGACTTGAGAGCGAGCATAATAGAGCCAAGGAGATAGATGATAAGACTTTTAAATTTACATTGGCATTAAGTATATCATTAAGTATTATAAGTGCCGGTGCCAGTGGGGTTGTTAAATTTCTTCCTGAAAGTCACTTAAGTCCATATATATCGTTTGTATTTTTTCTTTCTTCTTTTTATATGCTGTGTGGAGGTCTTATCTCATTGGGTTCATTAAAAACTCTACCAAAATTTGGGTATGGAACGTATTTTGAGATCAACAAAAATAGAGAATCTTTAATTAAGGCTATTATTGGTCAGGAAAAGGTTAATATAATACGGCATATAAGGAATGAGCTTTCTTATATGAGTTTGCGAAATGGGTTTTTACTAATCCTCTTTGCTCTTATTTTGTGTTTATTTATATTGGCTACCAGTTTTTTTGTGAGTCACTTACGATTTGAACCGTTGACATCTTACTGTCTATGAATAGTTATTAAAATTCTAGTGATTGAGTTTAATTTCCTCACCATTTACAAATATCAATCCTTCGCGAATCAGCTTCTCCAGCCAGCGCGAAAATTTCTTCTCGACGTTAATTCCCTTAGCCCGTAGATCGTCGCGCAAGAGCGCGCGGGTACAGGGCTTATTCTGGCTGATGCGTTGGTTAATACAGCGCCATAGTGCCGTATGGTTGCGGGTGATATGAGGAACGCCGGGTGGTATGCCACTACTCAGTAAGTCATCGTCAGGTTGCCTGGGCTCGTCATTCAGCACCAGTGAGGTCACTGGTTCGCCATCGCTATCGGTATAGATAACAACTTCCTCAAGATCGTAGGCGGTGACCTCCGGCATCTCAGCATCTTTCATCTTTGTACAACTCAGGGTGATAGCGTTGCGACGTCCCTCGCGCCTGACGTTAAACTCGGCATCCAGCGCGGCCTGAAAAGCACTTGAACCGCGTGCGCCCCGTTCCTGATCCTTACCCGAGTGATGAACGATCATCATCGCTGCGCGCGTATGATACCGAATGGCGTCGCAACCCTGGATAAATGCGCCCATATCCCGCGCGGTGTTTTCATCTGAGTTACCAAAACAGCGGGCCAGCGTATCGAGGATGATCAGCCGTACCGGCATTCCGGTCATGTTCTGAATGTCCTTCGCCGCCAGGATTACCTGTTCGATGCTTCCTGGTGCGGCTGGAAAGACCGGGCAGTCGACGCGAAACAGGTTATCGAGCGCCATCTCGTCATTAACGCTGAGTTCCCAGGCGCGGATCCGCCGCGATACACCGGTTCCTCCTTCTCCGGCGATAAACAGCACAGCCCCTTGATTGACTCGCCTTCCGCCCCATGACGTACCGCTGGCAATATGGCACGCCAGCGATACCGCCAGAAAGGATTTAAAAGAGCCGCCGGGGCCGTAAATACTGCACAGCGCCCCGGCGGGAATAAGTCCTTTAACCAGATAATCCTGACTGGTGTTAAACCCTTCCGAGCCCCGGCGCAGCGGAAGGGAGGTGGTAAGAGTACGGTCTGATGCTGTCATGACTACGACCTGAGATTTGCAGGAAGCTGCTGGTTGAACACAATCCGGGAAATGGATTCACCATAGTGACGGTAAAATTCATCCCAGTCGCTCAATGTGGTGTCTGCAGGGAGAACCACACAGCCCTTCACTACCTCGGCAGCGGCGGTTGCATTCAGCAACCCGGTATTTTTCTCCTGACTGCAGTCATTATCGCCAGCCAGGATAAGGTGGCATTCAGGCCACTGCGCCCGGAAAGCGATGGCCACATTTTTCAGGTTGTGTGCCGACAGGGCAGCAACGACCGGAAAATGATGAAGGCATGAGACCGCAAGCGCGGTTGCATATCCTTCGGTAATGATGATGCCTTCCGGTGGTTTGTTGTCCGGTGCCCAGGGTTCCGGTCTACCGTTGCGGCTCGCCTGATGTACCGGGCAAAAACAATCCTTCAGATGGCTACCGGGCAGCAGGTACTTTTTCCCTCCAGGATGAATGAACTGCGCACCTGTCAGCTGCGCGCCTGTATTTCTAATTGGCAATACCAGCGTACCCGCCCCGAAATGCACGCCGCAGATTGTCCGGCTACTACGCTCAGTCAGAAGCCACTGGGCTCGTCGCCAGCCTCGCGTTGTCAGATACGGCGCTTCTCCGGATTCACAATGGCGAAGCAGTGTCTTAATACGCGATTCCATATTCAAAGCCTGTGATTTTTCCCTGGCTGGCGGAACCAGCGGTACAGGATCCATGTCCTGCACCATTCCGGCGGCCGCAACCAGTGCGCAACCGAAGAAGCGGGAAACCAGATCCAGTCCGTCACCTGCGCCGCACTGATTGCAGAACCATGTGCCGCGCCCCTCCAGATCATCCATCCTGAAGCGATCCTTACCCCCACAACAGGGACACGGGCCATGCCGATGATTTGGTGGAATGAAAATGCCAAGTTGTTCAAATATTTTCGGCCAGTTATTGCGTGCCCGATCGGAGACGGCAGAAACGTAATAGCTCATGATTGCCTCCCATACACCTGCTGGATGTAGCGCCCTCGACCATCGCCATGACCAAGATCCATCGCAACCATCGCCCTGGCTTCCTTTATACTCAGCCCCTGTCGCTGGTAGTGCGCCATCGCCTCCTGCGCCCATGAATAGCGCAGACTGTGTGGTGCATAGGGACCAGTCAGCCCTGCGCGAACTGCGCTGCCACGCCAGTAATTCATTGCGGCGCGCAGATCGGGTTTATTGAGCAAACGTCCCCCGCGTTGTGTCATAAGGGGTATAGCCTTGTTCAGGATGCTGCGTAGCCTTTCAGGTTCGAGCACCACCGTCTGACGGGAACGTGATCCTTTGGTGCCAAAAACCACCTGTAATCGGTTTTCTCCTCGCTCTAACGCAGCGGCCCAGGTCTTCAGAGACTGACAACACTGCACCGCTTCCTGTGAACGCAAACCCATTGCTCTGGCAAGCTCCAGCGTCAGAGCCAGTCCTTCATCTTTTTCATGAAAAGCAGACAACGCCGACAACCAGCGTTCTGAGGTTAATGGCAGATGCGTTCCTGCCCGGCTGGCGTTACCCAGCCCGAGCGCTTTATTGCTGATGCATTCCGATTGGGCAAATTTTTGACGTCCAGACTGAGCAAGGATGGTGCGCAGGGCGGCCATCTCGTTTTGTAGCGTGCGTGGCGTAATTCCTGCTTCCCGTCGCGCCATCACGTAGCTTTCGATATGTGACGATTTCAGATGCTGGAGATCCTGAATCTGGATATTCAGCTTCTTGTGCAGATGCTGGCTTAAACGCCCGGCGATACGGAGGCGATCATGGACTGTTTTAAAACTGCCGCCAGCCAGCAGGGCGAGTTTTTCCATGCGTTTTGTAAGTTTCGACATAGCTACTCTCCACTCAATTCTCCGACGCGCGGTTGGGCACAGCGTGCTGTGCTGAACGATACCGGTGCGCCGGAGAATGCGCGGATGAGGTATGACGGGGTACGGTGATGCACGAATGCAGCCGCCTGCTCAGGCAGGTATATCCCCACAGGTAAAATGACCTGTCCTCCGGTATCGGTTCGGTAGTGCTGGTTTCTCCTCCTGGTAAGTGAATTTCTGACATCTGTTTGAGTGTCAGTCTGTTTGTTGCAGTGGATTTGCAGGCAGTAGCTGGGTTGAAGCTGATCTGCGCGCTGGCGTCACTTTCACTCGCTTACGCTCTTAAAAGTGACGCCGCGTTTTGCGCATTCAGCAGGAAGTACGGACGCAAAGCCTTCGGCAATGCCGTCCGACTTCTCTACAGAGTTCTGTCTGTCGCTACGCTTGCAACAGGGTAGCGATAAAGGGTGTGGTCACCTGTATCGAGACAGGAGGTCAGTTTCAGACCACGCTTCGTTCCCTGGTTGACCGGGGGGCTGACCGCCAAAGGCGCTTCTTACAGGTCGCAGTTCGTCTTAGAACAGGAAGCTTTTAGGGGTACTGCTATGAGTTGGGGATAAGGGTAGATCTGGGGGAGGGGGGAAAGCTGTGGGAAACTGTTTTTGGGATTTGAAGAATTCTTAATAAATAAATCAATAAGTAACCTAGAGTTGGTTATGATTCCGTTTTGTGATGGATATCGATAATGATCACTAGGTATAAAACTCACCGTGCTCATGTTTTTAATCAGCCTTATAACTGCTTTGAATCTCTATAGAAAAGAAGGGCTCATTGTGGCATTATACTCTCATGTGTCATTTATTAGAAAGTAGAAAATATGACTATACAAGCTTCAGTGAAAATAGAAGATTTATCTATCTCAGATATAAAAAAGTCCATTGATACAATAAGAAATATAATTATTAATGGTATTAACGATACAAAAAAAGTTATCTTTATTTGTGGTAAAGATAAATCAGATAAAGAGAGTTATCGTTTCAAAATCTCGCAACTTTTAGAGCATAATACAAATTATCAGCTTGCCTATCCGGAAGATTTATTTGAGGATTTATTGGAGGGACAAGCGAACAATAGTCTTCTTTCGCTTGAGCAACAATTAGCTGAAGCGGTTGATTTGATTATTCTTATTCCTGAAAGCCCTGGTTCTTTTGCTGAACTTGGAGCATTTTCAACAAGAAAAGAACTAGCTGAGAAGATGTTGGTTCTACGGCAAAACAAATATAAGGCTGATAAAAGTTTTATTAACCATGGGCCTATAAGACTAGTAAGATCTGCCAAGGGTAAAATCCTCGATATACCTCATGATTTTGATTATAAAAACAAAGAGCATTTTTCTGAAATAATTAAAACAGTTAAAAAAATGATTCCTTCAGGAAGACGGTCAAAGTCTATTAATAATATATTATTATATCAGAATCATATTTTATTATTAATTTATCTATTTGATGAGTTAAATATCACCTCAATACATAAATTAATGTCAATGGTACTTGAGAAAAAAATTAACGAACCAAGAGTTGATTGGATGTAAAGCTGCAATTCATTCCTTAACTAGATCTCAATTTATTGATAAGATTGGTAATGAATATATTTTAACAGATCGTGGCTTCAGTGATGTCCAGCTTAAATATTATGCCCTAAATGAAATCACGAATCTCAGGATTTCAATTATGAACAAACAATTGTAAGCAAAGTATAGACATAGTAAAAAGAAAGTATGATAATCAATAGGCTAACTCCTAAGCGGGTACTGACCACTTGTGTAAGGCCTTAAGCACAGTGTGAGGTTCCAGAGGATAGAGAAGCAGTAACTCTACTCCTACAATTTAGCGGTCGCACGGTAATGCGATCGAGCCGCCAAAACCACCCCCCGTGGTTTTGGCGTCTCGTACGCATTACGAGGCTAGTGCAGGGCTTAAAAACCCTGCCTCACAGGGTTTTTAAGCCCTGCTCGCCTCTCCTTAGTCGTTAGGAGTTAGCATTTTTTGGTTAATGTATATTGGAGAGTATATTTTGGCAAAATATTCGCAAAGTCTATATACACAAAGACTACTTTCGCTTCCAATATTACAATCTATAGAAGATCTTTCGGTTAAAACCCGGCTTCCATCTCCTTTGCTGTCTCAATATTTAAATGATAATTCTCGGTATTATTGTCATATTTCAGTACCCAAGAAAAATGGCGGATATAGGCCAATCGATAGCCCTAACCGACAATTGAAAGCCATTCAGAGATGGATTCTTAGACATATTTTAGAGAAGCTTCAGCCATCCGTGTATGCAACAGGATTCGTTCCTGGAATAGCATTAAAGAGAAATGCTATTCCTCATACAGGTAACCAATATATACTCAAGTTAGACTTAAAGGATTTTTTCCCAAGTATCAAAGCAAGTTATGTATATTCTGTTTTTCGTGCTGCTGGCTACTCTAAACAAATTGCGTACAGTTTAACTTCAATTTGTACGTTAAATGGATATCTACCTCAAGGAGCCCCAACATCACCATGTTTATCTAATCTGGTATGTTTAAGATTGGATCAAAGAATTGGGAAGTATTGTGATCGTCATGCTTTAACTTTCACCAGATATGCAGATGATATTTCAATTTCTGGAAATAAATTAAGTATAGTTAAAAAGGCATGGGTTGTTATAAAACTAATTCTTTCTGAGGAAGGATATGTTATTAATAAAAAGAAGGAAATGTTATCAGGACCTCGTTCAAAAAGAGAAATTACTGGATTAGTTGTAACTCCGAAACTTGGGATCGGTCAAAGAAAATACAATATGTATCGAAATAAAATATTCCATTTATGCCATAAAAATGACAATGAAAGTATATTAATTATACAAGGCATATTGGCATATATTAAAGGTGTTGATCATGACCGATATAGTAAATTAAAAAGATACTATGATGCTTTAAAAACAAAGGAAGTTACAGAGTGATTTTTATTCCAACAACACTTAATCGATCATGCCATTATAATAATGGCATATTTCATTTTATATAATAAATATTTAAGCAAATCATTTGGCTTCATAAGCCTTCCCAAACTTCCCGATAACCACCTTCCGCCCCTCCTCAATCTGCGCATCAACAAAGTCCGCCCAGGACTGAAGCATCTCCCGACGCTGATTCAGGTACTCCGCGCGGTTGTAGACACCGCGAACGCCGCCAATCTTATGCGCCAGGCATTTCTCCACCCAGTCTGAGTTGTAGCCTTGCTCATGGAGCAATGTGCTGGCAGTACGCCGGAAGTCATGAATAACAAAATCCCTGACGTTCAGATCCAGCGTACGCACCGCACAGTTCAGCGTTGTTTTGGAGATCGGGCGTCGGTAGTCGTTTCGGCTGGGGAAGACGTATGGAGAATCTCCGGCCAGAAATTTTAACTCTTCGAACATCGCCAGCGCCTGCTTTGACAGCGGAACAATATGCGGGTTATCCATCTTCATTCTTTCGCCGGGTATTCGCCATTCCAGCGCGTTGAAGTTAACTTCATTCCATGTCGCTTCAATCAGTTCTGATTTACGCACCATGCAGATGATCAGCAGGTGCAGAGCCAGTTTGTGGCGTCGGTTCATGTTAGAGGTGTAGATCCCCCGTAGCAGGATGCCGATCTCTTCTGCGGTTAGCGCCACGTCGCGGCTTGTTGCTTGTGCGATATAACGGGCCTCGATAGCGGCTGCCGGGTTGTTGAAGATGATTCCCCTGGAAATCGCATAGGCCAGCATGCGTTTAAGCACGTTTCGCGTCAATAGTGCGACGTGATCCGAACCTCGTTGCTTGATGCGGTCGAGCACGACCTGAATGTGGGCAGTTGTGAGTTCTTCGAGTTCCAGCTTCCCGATTATGGGAATGATGTCCTTCTCGATCACGCGAGTGATGTTGCGCGGATCGCGGTTACTTTTTTCAACGATATCGGTCAGCCAGCGTTTGGCGAACGCCTTTACTGTTGTCGGGTCATTTTGTTTAAGTTTTTCTTCCTGCTTCTTTTGTGCCGGGTTAATGCCATGGGCAACCATTGAGCGGCATTTCTCACACCACATACGAGCCTCAGCGAGGGAGAAGGATGGGTATTCCCCCAGTGTGACTTTTTGAAGTTTATTGTTCAGGCGAAAGCGAAATCTCCATACTTTTCTTCCTGTTGGAAGTATTTCAATCATCAGACCATCTCTATCAGCTATTTGCCAGGGATGATCTTTTGGAGCTAATGAGCGGAGTTTAGTATCTGAAAGCGCCATTTTTCACCTCTTTGCTGTGCCCATGAACGTCATCAGTAATTCATTGTTTTATAGTTATTTATTCTAATTTTTATTTTTAGTGTGCCCATGGGATATCAGTTTTGATGCTTTTTTATACCGTTTTTTGTGCCCATGAGGTGTGATTTTTAGCGCAAAAAATGAACAATGGCACAGCGGTTTTTTTGCTATGGGCACAACGATGGGCACAAAAATTGCGGATGAACCCGCACGACTATGGACGAATACGGAAAGTAAAAACCCGCATTAACAGGCAGTTAATGCGGGTTAGTGAACGTTCACGGACGAGGATGGACTAAAACTTACTTACCAATACAGAAACTTGAGAAAATGCGTCCCAGCAGGTCGTCGGAGGTAAACTCGCCGGTGATTTCGCTCAGGCTCTGCTGGGCCAGGCGCAGCTCTTCTGCCAGCAGCTCGCCAGCCCAGGCGCCCAGCAACTGCGCTTTACCCTGCTGAAGATGTTCTGCGGCGTCGGACAGCGCCTGCAGATGGCGGCGGCGCGCCAGAAATCCGCCTTCCATATTGGTTTCAAAGCCCATGCTCTGCTTGAGATGATTACGCAGCACGTCTACGCCCTCGCCGGTACGCGCCGAAAGGCGAACAAGTGAGTGGTCATTCACTTCGCTCAGCCCCAGCGTTTCGCCGGTGAGATCCGCTTTGTTGCGCACCACGGTAATCGGCAGGTTTTTCGGCAGACGGGCGATAAAATCTGGCCAGATATCCGCCGGATCGGTCGCGTCGGTGGTGGTACCATCGACCATAAACAGCACGCGATCGGCTTGTTCAATCTCCTGCCAGGCGCGTTCGATGCCGATACGTTCGACCTCATCGTTCGCATCGCGCAGGCCGGCGGTATCAATGATGTGCAGCGGCATACCGTCGATATGGATATGCTCGCGTAATACGTCGCGGGTGGTACCGGCAATATCGGTGACGATAGCCGCCTCCCGGCCCGCCAGCGCATTCAGCAGGCTTGATTTCCCGGCGTTCGGCCGGCCGGCAATGACGACCTTCATCCCTTCGCGCAGCAGGCTGCCCTGGCGCGCTTCGGCGCGCACGGCGTCAAGATCGGCGATAACGTCGTTTAGCTGGGCTTCGATTTTGCCATCGGAGAGGAAGTCGATCTCCTCGTCCGGGAAATCAATGGCCGCTTCCACGTAGATGCGCAGATGCGTCAGCGCTTCCACAAGATGGTTTACGCGAGTGGAGAATGCGCCCTGCAGCGAATTCAGCGCAGAACGAGCCGCCTGCTCGGAGCTGGCGTCGATCAGGTCGGCAATGGCTTCTGCCTGTGCCAGGTCGAGCTTGTCGTTTAAAAACGCGCGCTCTGAGAACTCGCCGGGCCTGGCGATGCGCACGCCCGGCAGCGTCAGAATGCGTTTCAGAAGCAGGTCGAGGATAACGGGGCCGCCGTGGCCCTGAAGCTCCAGCACGTCTTCGCCGGTAAAGGAGTTCGGGCCGGGGAACCACAGCGCAATCCCCTGATCCAGCGCGCTGCCGTCGCTGTCTTTAAACGGCAGGTAGTCGGCATAGCGCGGCTTCGGCAGCTTGCCCAGCACCGCCTGCG
>OKFC01000111.1_pt1 | contig 43753 bp, 44 predicted proteins | sample 1611471 | NCBI WGS metagenome assembly OKFC01 (sample SAMN04436747, study PRJEB24849) | human gut metagenome | biome: human gut; feature: NICU; material: stool | host: Homo sapiens | place: USA: Saint Louis, MO | collected 2011-01-06 | reverse complement strand
GCAGGGTGGTCAGGCCGGTGGCCATCGCCAGCTGGTTGCCGCGGAAGGTGCCGGTATGGTGACCCGGTTCCCAGGCGTCGAACTGCTTTTTGATACCGAGAACGGCCAGCGGCAGACCGCCGCCAACGGCTTTCGACATCACGATAATGTCCGGCTCGATGCCCGCGTGTTCGAAGGCGAAGAATTTACCGGTACGGGCAAAGCCAGCCTGAACTTCATCGATGATCAGCAGAATACCGTGTTCCTGAGTCACTTTACGGATGCGCTGCAGCCACTCGACCGGAGCCGGGTTGACGCCGCCTTCACCCTGAACGGCTTCAAGAATCACCGCCGCCGGTTTACGCACGCCGCTTTCGACGTCATTGATCAGGTTTTCGAAGTAGTAGGTCAGCGCTTTCACGCCGGCTTCACCGCCGATACCCAGCGGGCAGCGATACTGGTGCGGGTAAGGCATAAACTGCACTTCCGGCATCATGCCGTTAACCGCGGCTTTTGGTGACAGGTTGCCGGTGACCGAGAGCGCGCCGTGGGTCATCCCGTGGTAGCCGCCGGAGAAGCTGATCACAGAAGAACGGCCGGTGTATTTTTTCGCCAGCTTCAGCGCCGCTTCCACGGCGTCAGCGCCGGACGGACCGGTAAACTGCAGGCAGTATTCTTTGCCTTCGCCCGGCAGCAGGGAGAGCAGGTATTCAGAAAAGCGATCTTTTAACGGAGTGGTCAGATCGAGAGTATGTAACGGCAAGCCGCTGGTAATGACACTTTGGATGCTCTGCAGCACATCAGGATGGTTGTGGCCGAGTGCCAGAGTACCTGCGCCGGCAAGGCAGTCCAGATACTGTTTATTATCCGCATCGGTCAGCCAGACGCCTTCCGCTTTGGTAATCGCAAGGGGCAGCTTGCGCGGGTAGCTCCTGACATTCGATTCGAATTCAGCCTGACGGGCCAAAAAGGTATCGTTGTTTGCATCTAATAAATCTGCGCCTAAAGTATCAATACGGACTTTATCCGTCATCATATCACTCCCACAACCAGCGTTACGGTTGAGCGCTGGTTGAATAAATTGGTGTAAGAAATTGAATCGCCATGCATTAAAGCGGGCACAATATATGGCTTTTTAGATACGCATTCAACGTTTTATTGATTAAGGTATATTTACGTTATTTTTACACAGGTAAAAACCAACGTAACCATTTGATTTAAATCAGGTGTTTTAAAGGATAAAAGACCTTTAAAATTGTAATTATTAGTGAGGAAGTTTCTCGTTTTTTAATACTGCCGCGCGGGCATTGCTGGCGAAAAGTTTCCGCCAGCAATGGCATGACTCAATGCAGCTCAACCGCATAATTTGTTAAAGGTGTGACTTTTTTCACCAACTTATTGTTATATAAAAACTGTTCATAAGCTTCATACCGTGGTTTATCCAGCGCCGCCGGATCGCTGGCAAACAGAGGAAGGGTTTTCAGCCATGCCTGCTTGTTCAGTTCGGTGTTGAGCTCGGGATGCGCGGCGGCAAACGCCTGCCAGGTCTCCTGCGGGTGAGCGCGCAGGTAAGCGACGCCTTTTTGCAGCGCCTTGAGGAAGGCCCTGATTTTCGCCGCGTGGACTTCATCCCGGTTGGCGACAATCACCAGCTCGTCGTAGGCCGGTACGCCGTAATCCTCAACGTTCATCACCTGCGGATCTTTCCCCTGCAGCTTCAGCTCCAGCGCTTCGATATTACGATAGCCGCCAATGACCGCGTCGACCTGTCCGGCCAGCAGGGCGCTGGTCAGCTGGAAGTTCACGTTGATGAGCTTGATGCTTTTGGGATCGATTTTCGCATGCTGCGCCATGGTGGCCAGCGTCGCCTGTTCGATGCCGCTCACCGAATACCCCACTTTTTTGCCCTGCAGATCGGCGGGAGATTTTATGTTTTTATCCAGCGCGATCACCGTATTCAGCGGCGAATTAATCAGCGTGCCGACGCGGACCAGCGGCAGCCCTTCATCAGCAAAAAAGTGCACCTGCGGCTGGTAGGTAATCGCCAGGTCCGCCTGGCGGGCGGCGACCAGCCGCGGCGGCAGCGCCGGGTCGGACGGCGGCACAATGTTGACGTCCAGCCCTGCGTCTTTAAAGGCGCCAATCTGTTCGGCCACCAGGATCGGCGCGTGGTCGGGATTGATATACCAGTCCAGCACCAGGGTGAGTTTCTCGTTGGCCAGCGCCTGACCGCTGAACAGCGCGGCAAGCGTCATACCGGCATAAACACGTTTATGCATGGTTAGTCCTTATATTTAAGAGCGTTATTCCGGCGTCCAGTTAATCAGCCGGTGTAAGAAAGCATCCACCGCCAGCCAGAGCAGGACGGTCAGTAGCACCAGAATAAACAGGGCCGCAAAGCAGATATCGGTTTGCAGACGGGCGTTGGCGTTAAGCATCACGTAGCCCAATCCTTCGGCTGAACCGACCCATTCGCCGATGATCGCCCCGATGGGGGCGACGGCCGCCGCCATCCGCAGGCCGGAACCGAGGGCCGGAAGGGCGGCCATCAGGCGAACGTGGCGCAGCTGTGCGCCAAAAGAGGCCCCCATCGTGCGCGCCAGATCGAGATAGTCGTGGTTAACCCGGCGCAGACCGTCAAAAAACGCCGAGGTGACGGGAAAGAAAATCACCAGCACCGCCATCATGACCTTAGCGCTCATGCCGAAACCGAACCACAGCACCAGCAGCGGGGCAAGGGCGAAAACCGGGATCGCCTGACTGGTCAGCACCAGCGGCATCAGCCAGCGCTGAAGGCGGGGCGAGACAATCATGCACAGCGCCAGGATCACGCCGAGTAGAACGCCGAGCGCGAGGCCGCTGAGGATCTCGCTCAATGTGATCAGCGTGTGTTCGCCGAGGTACGCGCGGTTGACCCACAGAGCGCTTGCCACCGCCGAGGGGGAAGGCAGCAGGAAAGCGGGAATGCCGCTGCGGGTCGCCAGCCACCAGAGCAGCAGCAGGCCGCAGAACACCACGGCGGCGCGAAACAGTTTTGCGCTCATCCGTTAGCCCTTATGAGCTGTTGCAGTAGCTCCGCCTGGCTGGCCAACAGCGCCGGGTCATCCGGCGCGCGCGGCGGCATGCCGGAGAGGTGATGCCCGTCGTCAATCCCGCCGGGAGCGGGGGAAAGGACCAGCAGACGGTGGCTCAGGCGGCAGGCTTCCATCGGGTCGTGGGTGATCAGCACGACGGTGCGGTTTACCAGCAGCCCGGCGGCCAGGGTCTGAATGCGCGTGCGGGTAATCGTGTCGAGCGCGGAAAAGGGCTCGTCCATCAGCACGATGGGCCGGTCTTCGTAGAGCGTACGCGCCAGCGCCGCACGCTGGCGCATGCCGCCTGAGAGGGCGGCAGGGCGGTCGCCGGCGCAGTGTTCAAGGCCAACCTGCTGTAACAGCGCGGCAACCCGCCGATGGTCCACGCGTTCCCCGCGCAGACGCGCGCCAAGCGAGACGTTGTCGCGCACGCTTAACCACGGATACAGCAGATCTTTTTGCCCCATCCACGCCAGCCGTTTGTCTATTGGCTGCCCGTCGCTGGCGCGAACCTCACCAGCGGTGGCTTTTGCCAGCCCGGCGATAATACGCAGCAGGCTGGTCTTTCCGGCACCGCTGGCCCCCAGCAGCGATATCCACTGGCCGCCGGGGATAGTGAACGTCAGATTGTCAAAGATCTGACGCGAGCCAAAGCGCAGGCCCAGGCCGCGCACCTCAATTCCGGGAGCCGTCACGCCGGGCGCTCCGCGACGGCGTTGAGGCCCATCTGCCAGAAGTTAGCCTCCAGACGCGTGGCGGTAGTGAAAATAGCGCTGAGTTCTGCGAAACGCGCCTCGCCGCCGCGCTGCCGCCAGAGGGTTTCCAGCAGGCCGATGGCGTTATTGACGCCGTTCAGGTAACCCTCATCGCCGTAGTTGCGGATCCAGGAGGCATAAGGATTGGCGGTCAGCCGGGTCGCCGGATCGTGCAGCAGGCCGAGGCCGATTTCCGCGTAGCCGGCCACGCAGGGCATCAGCGCCGCCAGCAGATCCAGGGCGTCGCCGGAGTGGCCGATGTCCAGTACGTAGCGGGTGTAGTTGACGGTTTCCGCGGCTTCCGTTTCGGCGGCCATCGTCGCTTCATCCAGCCCCCATTCCCGGCAGTAGCCAACGTGGAGCGGCAGTTCGTCGAGAATGGCGTTCATCGACGCGGCGGCAGCGCGCATTTCCGCCAGGGTGCGCAGCTTGCTGACCAGCAGGGCGTAGCTGCGGGCGAAGTGGATCAGAAACAGATAGTCCTGCGTCAGATAGCGGCGAAATGCGGGCTCGGGCAGAGTACCGTCGGCGAGCTGGCGCAGGAAGGGGTGGGCGACGTAGTGCTGCCAGTCGGCGCCGGCCTGCTGACGCAGACGACCATAAATACCCTGGGTAAACGCGGGAAGAATCACAGGACCTCCTGAAAAAAGGGAGATCCGGGCGTGCTGAAAGAAGTGTGAACAGGCAATGGCGCAAAACTGGCGGAAATGCCGACCCGTCCCTTCGCTGGCATGACCCAGATCAGGTTCAAAGGGTTCGGCTTACGCCATCTCAGCCCTCACGGGACACCCCTCGGTTTGGCCCCTGTTATACGACATTCCCTTTTTGATTACAATGCTGTGAATTTTATGGGGAAAGGTGACGTTGTCACGCGTGAATGTCGCGAGAAAGGACTTTGTGCATCGTGGTAGCCCGGCGGCGGCGGATGCCTTGCCGGGCGCGTATTATCAAAGGATCAGTGAAATTCTACCCAGCTGGCGCCGCTGTCCGCTGAACGTACGCACTTCTCGACCCAGTGCACGCCGAGCGCCCCGGCTCTGGCATCCGGATACCAGAAGTTTTCCAGCAAAGCCGCGTCGCGACGGTCGGTCGCATCCATGGCGATGGCAAAACGGCGATACAGATTCGACCAGGCCTCAAACAGCCCTTCGGGATGGCCGCCGCCGATCCGGTCGTCCTGCAGGGCCAGCGGATCGAGATAGGACATTCCGCGTTCGAGGATGCGCACCGGCTCGCCCTGAATTTCGTAGCGCAGCTGGTTCGGCTGTTCATCCCACCACTCCAGGCTGGCTTTCTCCCCGACGATGCGGACTTTCTGTCCGTGCATTGAGCCGCTGTTGACCGCCGAGCACCACATCGACCCTACGGCGCCGTTGTCGTACTCCCTCAGCACATGCGCGTTATCCTCCAGCGGCGCGCGGCTTTTAACAAAGCTCTGGCGGGAGCACATCAGGCGAGTGATATTAAGCTTCGGCGCCATGGTCTCCGCCAGGAACAGCGGGTGGGTGGCCAGATCGCCCAGCACGTAGCTGGGACCGACAAATTTCGGGTCCACCCGCCAGCGGGTGCTGGGGTTATCCTGCTCTACCGGCTGGTTATGGAAACCGTGGGCGAACTGCATATTGATGATGCGGATCTCGCCCAGCAGCCCTTGTTCAATCATCTGCCGCGCCTGCAGAATCAGCTGATGCCCGGCGTAGCCGTAGGTGACGCCGATGATTTTGCGCTGTTTTTCGCTCAGTGCCACCAGCGCATCGGCCTCTTCGCCGGTAAAACAGAGCGGTTTTTCGCAGACCACATGCAGTCCGGCCTCCAGCGCCGCGCGGCAAATGGCGTAGTGGGTGTTGTTTGGCGTGGCGATGGAGACCGCTTCAATGCCGTCTTCCCGCGCCGCCTCTTCGCGAAACAACGTTTGGTAGTCGGGGTAACAGCGCCCGGCCTCCACGCCCAGCTGCTGGCCAAACTCGTGCCCGCGCCGGGGGTCAATATCAAAGGCTCCGGCCAGCAGGGTAAACGATCCGTCACGCAGCGCCGCAGAGCGGTGAATATAGCCAATCTGGCTGCTTCCGCCGCCGCCCACCATGCCCCAGCGTAAGGAGCGGCCAACAGGTTTAATACCGTTAATCATGTGTTTTCTCCCGATTAAAAACCAACCGAGCGCAGGTAGCGCAGGCTTTCCGTGACCGCCTGCAGGCTGCCCTCGACATTGCGCGGATCGCGCTCTTGCTCAATGGTGATCCAGCCCTGATAGCCCCGCTTGTCGAGAAAGGCGCGCACCGCCGGATAATCAATGGCGCCGCTGCCGAGCGGGCACATCACCCCCTCCGCGCAGGCGGAGAAGAAGTCGATGCCGCGGGAAATCACGCTCCTGAACAGCTGCGGGTCGACATCTTTAAAGTGCAGGTAGTCAAGGCGGTCAAAATGGCGATCCAGCCAGCTGATGGGGTCCATACCCGAATAGAAGAGATGGCCGGTGTCGAGACATAAACCGGCTACGTCATGGGGGATTTGCGCCGCCAGCAGATCGATTTCATCGGCAAACTCAATGCAGCCGCCGGCGTGAGGATGGATAACCGGGCGAACGCCGTACTCCTGCCACGCCAGTCGACTGATGGTCACAATGTGGTCGACCATCCGCTGCCAGTCGGCGGGTGACAGGCGGGGAGCCAGCTCGCCGCGCCCGGCATATTTCGCCCGCTGCGGATTGCCGAAATCAATAATGACCAGATAAGGCGGCTGGAAGGGGTTGCCCGGCGTCTTTTCCGCCGACGGCACCTGCGACAGGTTGCGGCAGAGGTTATGCGTCAGTTCGACAATATTCGCGAAGTTCTCTTCGCTGACCAGATCGTCGAAGATCGTTCCGGCAACCAGCGACAGCCGCTGTTTATTCAGCGCTGCGCTGAGTTCATCGGCCCGGGTCGGCAGATAGCTCCACGGGCCCAGTTCAATGCTTTTATAACCGGCGGTCGCCGCTTCTTCCAGTACCTTGGACCACGGCGGCAGATAAGGGTTTTTGGGATCATCGACGCCCCAGCTGCACGGCGCGTTGGCAATATGTATGGTCATGATGGCTTCCTTTTCAGATGAGGAGAAAACATGACCAGTATTGAATGAAAATTTCATATTCAACAATGATGAAATTTAAATTCTTTGATGGGATTCAAGGTTTATTTTGATAGTATAAATGATGGTTTTTTATCAAACGCAGCGCTGAAGCGGGGCGCGGCGACTTTACCCGCGCCTGCGGCAATCAGAGGTTTTCCTTAGTGAGGAGGTCAAACGGCTGCAGAGCGTTGATAAACGCCGCCTGCGGCTGGCTGGCGGCGTGGACAAACGCGTTGATGGTGGCGGCGGCAAATTCGTCAAGCCGATGGGTAAGCATGAGATCGATAGTGCCGTCAATTAGCGCCAGCTCGCCGCTCTCCACCGGGCCATGACAAATCAGGGTGACCTGATGCTGGCGCAGGCGCGCGCGCAGGGCGGCGACAATACCTTCCACGCCGCCGCAGGGCGCGTAAATGGCTTTCAGATCGGGGTACTGTTGCAGCATCTCTTCCGTAACGTGGCGCGCGATATCGGCGCGTTCGTGGCTGCGCACCGGTTCAAGCACCCGATCGCCTTTGCCCTGTTCACGCAGGTAGGAGCGGAAACTTATCTCGCAGCTTTCCTGACAAATAAACCGGTTATCGCCGACGATAATGCCAATTTCCCTGTCGTCGCGGCACAGCCTGTCCACCGCCCAACCGGCGGTGCGGCCCGCTTTCTGGTTATCCAGCCCGATATAGCCGTTACGCTGCGGGATGCTCATATCGGAGAGCAGGGTGAAGACACTGACGCCTTTCTCGATGGCCTGCACGACCGCATGGCGGATAAGCGGATTATCCAGCGCGACAATACCGATAACGTCGACCGTATCGCTCAGGCGGGCGATCGCGGCGGCCATATCGTCGATGGCGCTAATATCATAATGCAGAAAAGCGGGGGCCTGCGCCGGGCTATGCCACGGTAACGCCGCCTGCTCAAGCGCCTGCGCCAGCTGATGGTAAAACGAGTGTGACTGCTGTAGCAGAATGAAGCCCATTCTGAGGGCAACCGCCGGCCGATCCGCCGCCAGCCGATAGCGGGATTGCTCCAGCGCGAAGCCTAAGCGCCGCGCGGATTCCAGCACTTTACGTTCGGTGCTCTCTTTCACGGGTGTGCGTTTATTGAGCACCCTGTCCACCGTCGCAATACCGACTCTGGCCTCTTTGGCGATATCCGCCATGGTGACTTTTTTTGCTGACATGATTCTCTTCCTTTGAGGGTACTGATAAAAAACTATCATTATAGTGACAGGCAAACAGCGAAGCGGGTCAGACTTAAGGAAAATCATTTCGCCGCACTGGCTTCATTGACCTGATATTCAACCGCCAGGGTCTACACTAAGTGCATCCCCACTCAGGAACAGGATGTTATGACGTATTCCCTCTCAAAAAAATTCCTCGCCGCCACCTCTGCGCTGCTACTGATCTCCATGAGCGCGGTCCCGGCCAGCGCCGCCGCCGATAATAGCGACGCGGTCTCTCCGCTCAGCGCCGGAAATGGCTTAAGCGAAGCGGCAAAGCAGTATCTCCTGCGCTATCCCTCCCGCAGCGGCGTGGACGGCAAAACCGCCCGCGAAGATACCGCCGCGGTCTTTATTCCGTTTGGCGCCACCCCGGAAGGGGGATGGCCGGTCGTGGTCTGGGCACACGGTACCGTGGGCGTGGCTAATCACTGTGCGCCGTCGTTAAACCCGCGCAGCGATCGCGATAAGCAGTACCTGAACACCTGGCTGTCGCTGGGCTACGCGGTGGTCGCGCCGGATTATGCCGGTCTGGGTTCGTCTGGCCTGCACCACTATCTTAATGCCCGCGGCGAAGCGTGGAGCGTGCTTGATAGCGTTCGCGCCGCCCTGAAACAGTTCCCGCTGAAAAATGAACTCATTCTGGTCGGACAGTCGCAGGGCGCGCACGCCGCGTTCGCCAGCGCCGGATATCAACCCCACTACGCGCCGGAGCTGAATGTTCGCGCAACGGTGCTGACCGGGACGCCGTATTTTGAGAAGGGGACCACCGCAGCCGACATTCTTCCGCCGGCAGGCGGCAAAGCGCCGAGCGGCGGCGACCCGAAAATACCCTATATTTTCTATATTTACCTCTCAGCTGCCGATAGCAACCCGCAGCTTAATCCGGCTGATTATTTCCAGGATAAAGCGCTGCCGCTGCTGAAAGAGGCGAACAATTTATGCATTACGCCGCTCAACGATGAAGTGATGAAGGCCGGTCTGAATGCGGCTAACGCCCTGAAGCCGGGGGTGGATTCGCTGCTAAACGCCAGCGTGGGCGCCATGCTCTACCCGACGCTGAACGTCGATCACCCGGTGTTTATCGGTATTGGCAGCGCGGATATTAATGTGCCGACGGCAATGCAAAAACGCTTTGCGGACGCGGTGAAAAGCGCGGGAACCCGTGCGGACGTGCATATTTATGAGGGGCTGGATCATAGCGGTACGGTTAACCCGTCTTTACGCGGCTCGGTGCCGTTTTTGATTAAGACGCTCAACGATAAGCGGTAGCGGCGAAGGGATGATGAGCCGCCCTGAGCAAGGGGGCGGTTCAGCACAGGTATGGCGTTGATTACCAGTATTTGGGGAGCAGATAGCCATACATCACGACGGCGACAACAATCATCAGCGTAATAATCGCCCAGTCGGCTTTTAGTGATTTTACCGCGTTCATAAGTTCCTCTTTTTCAATGAATCACCGGGTAACGTTACCGCCGTCGCGCCTGCATGTAGGTGATGGAGATCACATAAAAAATATTTGTCATACAAATAAAGCGTGTCGATTTTTAAATATTGTTAGCAATATTTTGTCCGCTCATTCGTCTACCTCAGCACAGGCTAATATTCACGAGCATTATGAGGAAAACAGACGATGAGAGATTTCGATATGCACGGTCAGCACCACCATCAGCGCTTTGGCCGTCACAGAATGGCAAAACCGCTTATTATCGGCGTGGCGCTAATCGCCATTCTTGGGCTGCTGGTAATGTCGCTGTGGAATGCGCTGCTGCCGGCAATTCTTGGCGTGAAGAGCATCGGTTTCTGGCAGGCGTTAGGGATTCTGGCGCTGTCGCGGATCCTGTTCGGCGGCCTCGGTTTTCGGCCGGGCATGTTTGGCATGGGGCACGCCCGGCGTCGGATGCACGAACGCTGGATGAACATGAGCCCCGAGCAGCGCGAGGAGTTTGCTCAGCGCTTCGGCCGCCGCGGACATCACGGCCCCTGCGGCTGGCGCGACCGCCGCGGCGAGCATGGGCCGCAGCAAGAGAGTCCGGCTAAAAACGCGGATCCCGAGTGAACACAATGAAAAACGGCATCGTGGCGGAGTCACGGCTTGTTTCCGCCCTCAACGCCTGCCGTTCGCGGCTGAAGGCTTTTATCCGCGGACGGACCCCGCTACGCGATGAGGCGGACGATATCCTGCAGGAAGTGACGTATCAGCTCATTCGCGTCGAGCAACCGGTGGAGAATATCGCCGCCTGGTTGTTCCGGGCGGCGCGTAACGAGATGACCGACAGGGCAAGAAAAAAGCGCGAGCTGCCGCTGGCGGGCGGCTTCAGCGAGGAGGAAGAGGGCGATTTTCCCGAGGATGAGCTGGCCGAAACGCTGTTTGGCGTTGCGCAAACGCCGGAGGATGAGTATCTGAAAGCGCTGCTCTGGGAGGAGTTAAGTCAGGCGCTCTCGGAGCTGCCGCCCGCCCAGCGTGAAGCCTTTGAGAAAACCGAACTGCATGGCTACAGCTACCGGGAGCTGGCAGAGGAGTCCGGTGTCAGCGAACAGGCGCTGCTCTCACGTAAGCATAAAGCGGTACTCTACCTTCGCAGCCGCCTGCGCGCGCTGTACGATGAACTGCTGGCCGGTTAGGCGTATTCCGGCTCCTTTCACAGGACGCCGGATGATGATGGCTTATAGTCCCAGGCCGTAAGGAACACGCTAATCGCGCATTCGGCGAGAGGCTCAAGCGTTTCTGCCGCCAGCGCATTTTGCGCAATTAAGGCTCCCGGCAGCGGATAGCCCATAATCGCGCCGAGAAACGTGATGTAAAGCTCGGGCTTTTGCACCAGCACCTGGATCAGCAGGCGCTGAAAGTGAATATTCTCCGGCGCATAAAAGTGTTGTTGCACCACTTTCGCAAACGCAAGGTCAGCAGCGTCCCGGTGAGCATACCGCCGATCACCGCGGCGCCAATCTCACGCTGGCTGGAAGCGCCGGCGCCGGTAGAGAGTACCTTCTTTGTTAATCATCAGATTCACTCCGCTAGTTTATTTACTTTACAGCAAAGTAAATAAACTGTTTAAACAAGCGTTCATCTGTACAAAGAGTAACGGGAAAAGCGAGGGGGATGAGCAGGAAACGACTGCTCAGGATTTAAAACATGCCGTTGCCGCTGGCGGTTTTTTGCGGAACGTTCTGGGTCACGTCCCAATGTTCAACGATTTTATGCTGCTCGTCGACGCGGAAGATATCGATAATTGCCCGCGTCACACCCGGCTCGCGACCGGTGACCTCAACGTGCAGGATCACATGATCGCCGTCGACAAACGCCTGCTTAATGTCGCTGTGCGAGTCGGGATATTTGTTCTTCAGGAAGGCGATAAATTGCTCAAAGCCTGCAACGCCGTCTTTCGCCATCGGGTTATGCTGTACGTAGCGGTCTCCCAGATAGGGTCTGGCGGCGGCAAAGTCTTTGTCATTCAACGCTTTATTATAAAAATCAATCACATTCTTTTTATTCAGCTGTTCATTTTCACTGTTGCCCGCAAAAACGGCGGGCGTCAGAGCGCAGAATAAGGCAAAGGCGACGATCGATTTTTTCAACATACATCCTCCGGTGGGGTTGATACCAGGCGCCTGGCCTGTCAGGTGAGTGCATCAGCTTCCCCAGCGGCTTTTCAGGTAGTTAACGGCCTGCTGGGTTTGCGGCTGATTGAGGTAATTCTCTCTGAATAAAATCGTGCCCTGAATTTGCGGCATGGATTCATTCAGATCAAGCTGCTTTTTCAGCTCCGGCACGCCGCCGCTAATCATCCAGTCAGGTTCGTTCTTCGATGGCTCGCCAACTTTGTACAGCGCCACGCCGATATAGAGGCGGGTATGGGTGGGTTTCACCACGTCAGCCCACCACTTTGCCAGCACATCGTAGCGGGCCGCGTCGCGGGCGAAAGGCCAGTAAATCTGCGGCGCGATGTAGTCCAGCCATCCCTGCTGGACCCAGAGGCGGGTATCCGCATACGACTCATCGTAGGCCGCTGCGCCACGGGTATCTGAACCCGCCGGATCGTGGGAGCGGTTGCGCCAGACGCCTGCCGGACTGACGCCAAATTCAACATCGGGATTCAGCTGCTTGATGGTGCGGGAAACCTGCTCAATCAGCAGCTGCGTGTTGTGCCGCCGCCAGTCCGCTTTCGCGGCAAAGCCCTGGCCGTACTGCTGGAACGTCCGGTTGTCGTTAAGGGCCGATCCCGGTGATTCGGTGTAGAAGTAATCGTCGAACTGGACGCCGTCAACCGGGTAATGTTCCACAACCTCGGCCACGATGCTGGTGATCCAGTCGCGCACTTCCGGGATGCCCGGATCGAGCACGAAGCGATCGCCGGAGGTGCGAATCCACTCAGGGTGCAGGACGTATACGCTGGCGGGAACCTGCGACAGCGTGCTGTTCAGTTCAGTGACGGTTTTCGGCCGCGTATTAACCGAGACGCGATAGGGGTTAAACCAGGCATGAACGCGCATGCCGCGCTTATGGGCTTCATCCAGCATCAACTTGAGCGGATCGTAGCCCGGATCCTCACCGATTTTGCCGGTCAGCATATCGGACCACGGGAGAATCTTCGATGGCCAGAGCGCGGTGCCATCCGGTTTCACCTGGAAGAAGACGGTGTTAATGCCGAGGCTTTTTAAATTATCCAGCTTGGCAACCAGCGCCTGCTGCTGCAGGGCGATGCGCCGTTCGGCGCTAATGCCGCCATTGACGGATTCCAGCGGCGGCCAGTCGAGGCGCGACACGGTCGTCAGCCAGACGCCGCGCACCGGCTCCTGGTTTTTGGGTAACGTCGGCTGGCGGGCCGCGGGCGGCATGGGCGTGACAAGAGAAACGGGCGGTTTGCTACCGCAGTGGGCCAACAGCAGCGCGGCAGCTATAGCTACAGCGGATATTTTCACCTTGTTCAGAATAAACTTACGAGAGCGGATCGTCATCATATTTGCCAGCTTTTCTGGTCATCGCACAAAAGAGTCATTTTCGTATTATTCGGCTTTAAGTCAATCATTTAGCTACAGATGCGGCGGCATAAGCACGCAAACCTCAGACGAAGAAAACGTCTCCTTCGCCGCGCAATGGTTTGCCATGATATATCATTGATATGCATTAAAACTTGATCGGTTCAGGGCGAGTATAAACAGGATTTATTAAAATTTGGCCAAACAATTGACCTTTGGCCTTTTCCGGCGAGTCAAACTGGATTAGCACAATGAACTATTCATCATCACGCCATCGTCTGTGGATACTCCTATTTCTGATTGCGCTACTGAGCCTGGGCACCGGGCTTTGCTACTGGCAAATGCAACAAAAGGTGGATCAAGATATCCATTCGCGCCTGCAGCAGGCGATAGCCAGCCTCGATGTGACCGTCTCCCATGCGGAGCAGGCAGCCGATCTGGCTGAGCCTTTTTATGGTAAAAGCTGTAGCGAGAATGTCCTGACGGAGCTGCGCACGCTGGTGGCCACCATTCCCGATGTGCGCACGGTGAATTTAGGTAAGGATAACGAAATATACTGCACCTCGGTTTTTGGCGGGCGTAAATTTCAGTTCGATCGCCGCCAGTATACGCATGGCGCTCTGCGCCTGCTGAGCGGCAGCGAAATCACGCCGTTTCATCCCTTGATGGTTTACAGCGAACAGGATGAGCGGGGAAATACGATTCTGGTTGGCGTTGACGGCTATTATTTATACAACATTCTGACCGTTCTTGATGGCGATGCGCATCTCTATCTTCAGGTTGGCGATCGTATAATGACCCGCAAAGGGGAAGTGACGGCGACGCCGCATATCAAGGTTCCCGTGCGCCTGGCCTCTGAGCTGTTTACTTATTCGGTTATTGCCGACCGCGGCTACGCCTCTGGCGTCGGTGCGTTTATCCGCTATGAGCAACACACGCTTGTCGCCATTATTCTGGCCTCCTTGCTGCTCACCTTTTTATTCAGAAACTACCTTCGCTACCGTAATACGATTGAGTATCAGCTCAGAAAGGCTATCGAACTGAAGCAGCTCAAGCCCTATATTCAGCCGATTATCAACAATGACAGCGGAGCGGTTATCGGCGGTGAGGTGCTGGTGCGCTGGGAACATCCGAAGCAGGGATTTATTGCGCCGGATAAATTTATTTCCGTGGCAGAGCAGACCGGCTTGATTAAAGACGTGACGGCGATTTGCTTTGCCGAGGTGATCCGCCAGCTTCGGCGCCATCAATCCGTTATCCCTGGAGGGCTGTTTATTTGCTTTAACACCAGTTCGGTAAACTTTCAGGACGACGAAATAGTGACCCTGTGCCAGACGTTTATCCAGCAGATGAAAGAGGCGCAAGTCCGCCTTGTTCTGGAGATAACCGAGCGGGAGTCGATCGAAAATACCCGGCAAACATCAGCGGTGACGGACAAACTCAGGCGTATCGGCGTCCAGTTTTCGCTGGATGATTTTGGTACCGGCTACGCGAACTACAGCTACATCCAGCAATTTAATCCTGAGATTATCAAAATCGATAAGGTCTTTACCCTCAACATTGTGACCAACACGGCTTCCGCGCTGGTGGTGAAGAATATGGTTAATCTGGCCAGGAAGTTTCATTGCCAGATTATTGCTGAGGGCATCGAGGATAAGGAGCAGCTCACGATGCTCAAAAATATGGGGATTACCCTCTATCAGGGCTATTACTTTTCTAAACCGGTGCCGGTCAATGCGTTTATCCAGATGCTTCCTCGCTCGTTTAGCGAGTCAGGAAGGCGCTAAAGGTGACGCTCTTGCCCACGCAAAACACAGGAAATTAAAAGGTGATCGACTCGGCAAAACCGAGTAATAATGACCCGCTGAAGCTGAAAATTTGACATTATTGAGAAACAACTCAACAACATGGAGGTTGTCTTGTTTGAATCTCATCTCAATATTTTTATCCGCGCGGTTTTCGTTGAAAATATGGCGCTCAATTTTTTCCTCGGTATGTGTACTTTTCTCGCAATCTCCAAAAAAATCGATGTCGCATTTCGCCTCGGGGTAACCGTGACGGCGCTGCTGGCCATTGCGACGCCGATTAACAACCTGATTTACCATTATCTGCTGAAAGAGAACGCCCTGATCGAAGGGGTTGACCTGAGCTTCCTCGATTTCATCACGTTTATCGGCGTTCTTGCGGCGCTGGTGCAGATCCTCGAAATGGTGATCGACAAATATTTCCACGCGTTAAACCATGCTCTGGGGCCGTTCCTGCCGCTGTTAACTATCCACTGCGCCATTTTCGGCGCGACGATTTTTATGGTACAGCGTGAATACAGCTTCCTTGAATCACTGACTTATGGCACCGGATGCGGTATTGGCTGGGCGCTGGCGATTGTGGCGCTGGCTGGCATTCGTGAAAAGCTGAAATATGCCAATATGCCGAAAGGCTTACGCGGTTTAGGCAGCGTATTTATTACCGCCGGCTTAATGTCGCTGGGGTTTATGTCGTTCGCCGGCATCTCGCTGTAGGCTGCGCTGAACGTCGGGGGAGATATTCTGCCGTCCAGACCCTGGGGTTGTACGGCAGAAGGCGCGAAATTATTGCCTCAGCGTTTACTACGGGTAGTTAAACGCATCCGGATGGTTCTCCAGGCTGCCGCTCAGGGCGGCAAAGAGCACCGTCTTGCCATCGATAGAGCGCTCATCGCTAACATTCAGCCAGGTCAGTGTCTCCTGGGCGGTTTTTTCGTCAACGGCGGAATAAAGCCCGGACATCTGTCCGGATTTTTCCGACCACAGCACGGCGAAGCGCTCCGCTGCGCAGTCGTGGGGCTTGCAGACGCTGAGTACCTGATAGACCTCGGCGCCAAGCTTCACCGTCCGGGCAGGCGAGCCCGTGCCGCCGGACTTTATCCAGGCGGGCAGGTTATGCCCTTTAACCATCTGGCTAAAGGCTGCCGGTTCCTTTTTGGCCAGACCGTCCAGCGTCATATCGGTTTGCGCCATGGCGTGGGTGGATGCAGCCAGAAAAGCGATAGCGGTTAAGTGTTTAAGCATAAAATTGCTCCTGCGAACTCTCTGATTCCGTTTGATTACCGGTGATAATGGCTCTGATTAGCTGTTTTTGGTCTGAACCCAAAAAGCGTGGATAAGGCCTGGAATATAGCCGAGGATCGTCAAAATAATATTGAGGATAAACGCCCAACCAAACCCTTTACCCAGCAGTACGCCAAGCGGGGGTAGAATAATCGTCAACACAATTCGCCAAAAACCCATAATATCTCCCTGTTAAGTGAGTTAGCTCATAATTATTTTAGCGGTTGCGCCTGTTTTTGCAAATTTTAACTTTTTGAATAATAAGACTGCTAATATTATCTGCGCCTCGATACTACATATTTAATAAATAGAAAAGCTCCAATTCACCTTTCTGACATATATAAGATTATTCCAGGGTGATGCTTGCGTCAGCAACGCTGACAAAGCAAGAGTGTTCCATCGTAAATGCATTTAAACGTAAATAAGGAATGCAGGTAACGAGGCGGGAAGTGCGCTACACTGGCGGGGAGATTTATCCCATCATGAAATGGCGGCGGCATGGACAACATTATCCTTTATAAAGTTATCGTCATCCTGACCATTGTCGGGTGGGGCTGGAGCATGCTTAGAAGGAAGCAGAAAAAGCAGGTCCTGGAACCCGCTATTGCGCAGGCGAATGCCAGGGAGCGTTATCAGTGGCGTTATTTCAGGTGGGGCTGGAGAGTTTTGCAAATCGTCTGCGGTTTTTATTTGCTGATTACCCTCATCCAGTTTCTTCTCTGCGGCTAGCGTTCGCCGCTGCGGCGAGCTGGAACAGCGCGCGACAGCGGCGAGCGCTTCTTTTATGCGACGCCGGTACCGCCGTCTGAGCACCAGACCTGACCGGAAGCGTACGAGCAGGCATCTGAGGCGAGGAGAACGTAAAGGGGCGCAATCTCGACCGGCTGTCCCGGTCTGCCGAGCGGCGTATCCTCACCAAACTGCTGAACTTTCTCTTGCGGCTGGCCGCCGCTTGACTGCAGCGGAGTCCAGTACGGGCCGGGCGCCACGGCGTTAACGCGGATACCGCGCGGACCAAGCTGCTTAGCCAGCGATTTGGTAAACGCCACGTTGCAGGCTTTGGTCTGGGCATAATCCAGCAGGATCTCACTGGGTTTAAACGCCTGCACGGAAGAGGTGTTAATGATCGCCGCCCCCTGAGAGAGATGACGAAGCGCGGCTTTGGTTATCCAGAAGGGCGCATAAACGTTGGTTTTAAACGTGGCGTCAAACGCGGCGGTCGTTAACGCCTCAATGGATTCACAATACTGCTGCCTGCCGGCGTTGTTAACCAGAATATCCAGCCCGCCCAGCTCAGCGACCGCCTTTTCAACCAGGGTATCGCAAAATGATTCAATCCGAATATCGCCGGGAATGGCGACGGCTTTTCTTCCCTCGGCCTGGATCAGCGCGATAACGGCAGCCGCGTCGGACTCCTCCTCCGGCAGGTAGCCAATGGCGACATCCGCGCCTTCCCGCGCGTAGGCAATCGCGACAGCCCGACCAATCCCCGAATCACCGCCGGTAATCAGCGCTTTTTTCCCCGCCAGCTTTCCGGAACCGGTATAGCTGGTCTCACCGTGATCGGGAAGGGGCTTCATTTCGGATGCCAGCCCCGGGGGCTGCTGCGGCTGCTCGACAAACGGCGGAAGTGGATAGTGTAGCGTTGGGTTATTTCCTGTTGTCATACCGGCCTCCTTAATAAATGAAATTTAAGATTAGTCAATGACTGCGTTTGGGCGATAAAAAAAGCGTAAACCAGGAATAATTAACATCGTAAAACCAGGAATTTTTTACCTGGCTTTTAAGTCAACATGTAATACCAGAACAGCGCAATTTCATCTTTTTCCGGTAACGCGCTGTAGAGATAACGATCGTATCCGCCCAGGGTAAAGCCATAATTTCGGTAGAAAAGGCAGGCGGGAACGTTGACGTTCTGGGTTTCCAGCTTTAATCCCGCCGCGCTCATGCTCCGTGCCCATATATGAGCTGCCGCCATAAGCTTGTTGGCCGCGCCCGTTCTGCGCTGTGAGCACTCGACGGCGATATAATCCACGGAAATAAATTTGTTCCAGAGCAAGGAAGCGGTGATAAATCCGGCCACTTGCCCCGCGTCGGTCTCCGCGATTAAAAATATAGCATCCGGATTAATGCAGTGGTTTTCCAGCGTCTGGATGTCCAGTTCATAGGTTTTATTATAAGCGCTGGGAAGTGTTTCAATTTTCAGATTATTATTGACAAAGGGGCCGGTGGCAATCTGGCTGACGGTGAAGGAAAAATCACAATATTCCAGACGAGTCAGGTCGGAATTTAGTCCTTTACGAATCTGCATAGCATTCCTTGTTTTTTAAGCGATTTATTAATCATAGACAACGTCTTTAAAAATAACAGCCTCGCCATCAACAGCGCACGCGTTTAAACCTGGTCTAATCTTATATTCATGCCGCATTTTCCACAGGTCATTTGAGGATATTTAATGGAATCCAGAGTATTTAAAAAACATTGGGGGGCGGAGTTCATTGCCGCGGACACGGTCCGCTTTCGCGTCTGGGCCGAAGGTCAAAAAACGATGACGCTGAGCCTGACGGGCAGGGATATTCCGATGGACACCGCGGGAGAGGGCTGGTTCCAGATTGACGTCCCCGGCGTAAAGCATGGTGATGAATATATGCTCCGTTTAGCCGACGGCACGCGCATTCCGGACCCGGCGTCGCGCGCGCAACGCGATGATGTTAACGGCCCCTCGGTGGTCATCGACCCCAGGCGTTTTCAGCCGGTTAACGCTGGCTGGAAAGGACGTCCGTGGGAAGAAACCGTGATATATGAACTTCATCCGGGCACCTTTACGCCGGATGGCACCTTTCTGGCCGCCATCGAAAAGCTGCCTTATCTGGCGGAGCTGGGGATCACCCAGATAGAAGTCATGCCCGTAGCCCAGTTTGGCGGTTCCCGCGGCTGGGGTTACGACGGCGTATTACTCTATGCGCCGCACGCAGCGTATGGCGCACCGGAGGATTTTCACGCCTTTATTGATGCCGCCCACGGGTTAGGGCTATCGGTGGTTCTCGATATCGTGCTGAACCATTTTGGCCCGGAAGGCAACTATCTCTCTCTGCTGTCACCGGGCTTTTTTCATCAGGACCGGATGACCCCGTGGGGTAACGCTATCGCCTATGAAACCGAGGCCGTGCGGCAATATATTACCGAGGCGCCGCTGTTCTGGCTGACCGAATACCAGCTCGATGGGCTGCGCTTTGATGCTATCGATCAGATTGAAGACCGCTCCGCCAGGCACGTACTGATAGAAATAGCCGAACATATCCGCGCCGCTATTCCCGACCGCCATATCCACCTCACCACTGAAGATAGCCGGAACGTGATTTTCCTCCATCCGCGCGATGAGAACGGGCAGACGCCGCTCTTTACCGCCGAGTGGAATGATGACTTTCATAACGCCGCCCACGTGTTCGCGACCGGCGAAACGCACGCCTATTATCAGGATTTTGCGCATCAGCCGGCAAAGAATGTCGCAAGGGCGCTGGCCGAAGGGTTTGTCTATCAGGGTGAGCTTTCTGCGCAAACCGGAAAACCACGCGGCGTGGACTGCGCCGCTCAGCCGCCGCAGTTTTTTGTCGACTTTATTCAGAATCACGATCAGACCGGGAACCGTGCGCAGGGGGAGAGGCTGATTTCCCTTGCCGGCGCCGGGAAAACGCGCGTTCTGCTCGCGGTATTGCTTCTGTCGCCCCACATTCCTTTGCTGTTTATGGGCGAAGAGTTTGCGGAGACGAACCCCTTTCTGTTCTTTACCGACTTTCATGGCGACCTCGCGAAGGCGGTGCGGGAAGGGCGGGCTAAAGAGTTTGCCGGGCACGCGGGACACGATGCATCAGTCCCTGACCCGAACGATCCCCGGACCTTTATCCGCTCTAAGCTCGACTGGCAGAAGGCGGCAAGCGAGGAGGGGAAAGCCTGGCTGCGCTTCACGCGCCACCTTATCCAGCTGCGCCATCGCTACATCGTCCCGCTGCTCGCGACGGGAGGGGCCGCGGAGGGCATGATCCTGCACGCGGCGGCGCAGGCGCTGGCGGTGAGCTGGCAATTCTCCGGCGGCACGCTCTCCGTGGCGCTGAATATCGGCGAGGAGCGGGCCGCGATGCCGGAAATACCGGGCGAGGTCATTTTTAGCTGGCCGGAGCGGCAGGAGGCGTTATCGCCAAACAGTATTGTTGTCCGTTTTGCACATGGAGAAGCCTCATCATGATCCCTTCCGCAACCTATCGTATTCAGTTCCGTAACGGCATGACCTTCGATCGCGCGGCGGCGCTGGCGCCATATCTCAAAGACCTGGGTATCAGCCATCTTTACGCCTCGCCGATTTTTACGGCAACCAGCGGGTCAACCCATGGTTATGATATTACCGATCCTAACGAGATCGATCCCGCCATCGGGGGCCGCGAAGGGTTTGACCGGATGGTGAAGGCGCTGCGAAACGCGCAAATTGGCCTGATTCTGGATATTGTTCCCAACCATATGGCGACCTCGCTGGAGAATCGCTGGTGGCGGGACGTCATTGAGCAGGGCAAAAACAGCGCCTGGGCCCATTATTTCGATATTGACTGGACGCGTCACGTTACGTTGCCGTTTCTGGGGGATACCTTTGAGGCAGAGCTGGAGAGCGGGGCGCTCGCGCTAAAACGCGATCCGGAAACCGGGAAGCCGGCGTTCGTCTACTATGACCAGGCCTGGCCCCTGAATCCTCAAACCCTGGCGACAGGTGAGCAACTACTAACATCCCCGGATCGCGACGCCATTCTGGCGCTGCACGAGGCGCAAAGCTGGCGGCTTATGTCCTGGCGGGAGGCACCCAGGCAACTCTCCTGGCGGCGCTTTTTTGAAATTACCGGCCTGATTGGCGTCCGGGTTGAAGACCCGGCGGTGTTTGACGACACCCACCGCCTTATTCTTGAACTGGTGCATTCTGGCATCGTCGATGGTCTGCGCATTGACCATATCGATGGCCTTGCCGATCCGCTGGGGTATTTGCAGCGCCTGCGCCAGGCAACCGGGCCAGAGTGCTACATTACGGTGGAAAAAATCCTTGCCAAAGGCGAGCAGCTGCCCGCCGACTGGCCCGTCTCCGGCACCACAGGATATGAGTTTATCGCTTCGCTGGCGGAAGTGCTGGTGGATGACAATAACCTCGATCAGCTGCAGCAGGTTCATGATGAAGCGCTCGGCGGAGCGATAGATCGCCATACCGCGCTGCGCGAGGCGAAAGGACTGATGGTAGATCGCAATTTTGAGGGCGAATTTACCACCTTATTGCGGCTGGCCACCGAACTGGCGGAGCGTAATAGCATGGCGGTTGAGAGCGACGCGCTGCGCCATGCTTTGCGTGAACTGCTGCTGGCCTTCCCGGTCTATCGTACCTACGGCACCGCCGAAGGGCTGACCGCAGGCGATATTACGCTGTTAAACCGGGTGGTTGACCAGGTGAACGCCAGGGAAGACAAACCCGATGCCAGGGCGCTTGAGGTCATTATCGCCATCCTGACCGGCAATCTGCACGAAAGTAGCCTCGACACCGCGTCACTCTTCAGGACCCGCTTTCAGCAGCTGACGGGGCCGTTGATGGCTAAATCGGTCGAGGATACGCTGTTCTTTCGCCATAACCTCGACCTGGCATTGAACGAAGTCGGGGCCGATCCAACTCCTCGCGCTTTTTCTCTCTCTCGTTTTCACCAGGAGATGCGCATTCGTCTTGCCCGCCAGCCCGACGCGCTGCTGGGAACGTCGACGCACGATACTAAACGCGGGGAAGATGCGCGCGCCCGGCTTTACACCCTGACTGAAGCCCCGCAGCTGTGGGCGGAAAACCTTGCACGCTGGCGTCAGATGAATCAAACCCAGGTGCGTTTTTTGAACGACGGTACGGCGCCGAACGCGGCGGATACGTGGATGATCTATCAGGCGCTCGCCGGCGTGTGGCCTGCAACGCTGCTGCCCGACGATACCGCCGGGCTGAAAGAACTCGAGACGCGTTTTCTTGCTTTTATGGAAAAAGCGCTGCGCGAGGCCAAGCAAAGAACCGACTGGATCGACAGCAATGAAAGCTATGAAAGCGTTGTGCTGAACTATGCGCAACAGCTGTTCGCTGCGGATAATTCGCTCTTTCTCAACGATTTTCACACCGCCCTGCAGCCTTTTATCCGTGCCGGCCTGGTGAACAGCCTCAGCCAGACGGTCATCAAACTGACCGCGCCCGGCGTACCGGATATTTATCAGGGGAGCGAGGCGCTGAACTTCAGCCTTGTCGATCCGGACAACCGACGTGAACCTGACTTCGCCGTCCTGGCGCATAACCTCGATAGCGAAGGCCCTGAGTTGTTTAATAGCGAAAACGCATGGCGAGACGGACAGCTGAAGCAGTACGTCACCGCGTTGTTTCTCAGGTTAAGGCAGCGGCATTCCGCGCTCTTTCATTATGGTGACTGGGTACCATTAAAGGTCACCGGTGACAGGGAAGAGAATCTTATCGCCTACGCGCGCATCAACGACAAGGAGGCCCTTATCGTGGTGGTTCCTCGCCTGGCCTTTGACGTCGCGGCGCACGGATTGGCTGATTCACCGGCCAGGCTGTGGAGCAACACTGCGGTAGCCATACCCGAAGATCTGGCTGGACGACGTTATCGCGATGCGTTAACCGGCGAAAACCGTCTTGTCGAAGAGGCGCTCGATCTGGCGTCAGCAACGGGGTGGTTAGTGACGCTTATTAGTGAAAAGAAAAGTGGAGAGGAACAGGGACAATGAAAGACACGTTTGCAATAGAGCCCGGTGACGGCCAGCAGCTGGGGGCTAATTTTGACGGAAAGGGCGTGAACTTCGCGCTGTTTTCAGCGCACGCTGAGCGGGTTGAGCTGTGCTTATTCGATCCTTGCGGAAAAACGGAAATAGCCCGGCTTGAACTACCTGAATATACACACGAAATCTGGCACGGCTACGTACCCGGTCTGCAGCCCGGAGCCTTATACGGTTATCGGGTTTATGGGCCGTACGATCCGGAGAACGGCCATCGCTTCAATCCACATAAACTGCTTATCGATCCCTACGCGCGGGAGCTGGAAGGCGATATTGAATGGAACGATGCGCATTTCGGCTACGAGCTGGGCCATGAGGAGAAAGACCTGAGCTTTGATACACGCGATAGCGCGCCCTTTACGCCAAAATGTAAGGTTATCGACCCGGATGCCTTCGACTGGCAGGGGGAAAACCGTCCCAATGTACCCTGGCCGAAGACGGTTATCTACGAAACCCATGTCAAAGGTTTTACCCGGCTTAATCCGGCGCTTCCTCAGGCGTTGCGCGGCACATTTGAGGGGCTTGGGCATCAGGCGTCCGTCGATTATATCAAGAGCCTGGGCATCACCTCCGTTGAGCTGCTTCCCGTACACTGGTTTCCGGACGACCAGCATCTGCTCGACAGAGGGCTAAAAAACTTCTGGGGTTACAATACGCTGGGCTTCTTCGCTCCCGCGTCCCGTTACTACGGACCCGAGGGTATCGCGGGCTTCCGTGACATGGTGCGCGCATTTCATGATGCCGGTATCGAAGTGATCCTTGACGTGGTTTATAACCACACCGCGGAAGGCAATGAGCTGGGACCGACGCTCTCATTTAAAGGCATCGATAATTTTTCCTACTACCGGACGATGCCGGATCGGCATCGCTATTACATAAATGATACCGGGACGGGGAACACGGTGAACACCTCTCATCCCCGGGTGCTGCAGATGGTCATGGATTCGCTACGTTACTGGGCTCAAGCCATGCACGTCGACGGCTTTCGTTTTGATTTGGGGACCATTCTCGGGCGCGAACCCGAAGGCTTCGATCCGCGAGGCGGGTTTTTCGATGCGATAACTCAGGATCCGGTTTTATCGAAGCTTAAACTGATTGGTGAGCCCTGGGATATTGGTCCCGGGGGTTATCAGGTCGGCGGTTTTCCGCCCGGCTGGGGCGAGTGGAACGATAAATATCGTGATACGGTGCGGGAATACTGGAAGGGGGATAATGTTTCCAACGACTTTGCCGCCCGTTTACTGGGCTCCGGCGATCTGTACGATTTACGCGGCCGTCGTCCGTGGTCCAGCGTCAATTTTATTACCGCCCATGACGGCTTCACGTTGAACGATCTGGTTTCGTATAACGAGAAGCATAATGAAGCCAACGGTGAGGACAATAACGACGGGCATAATGACAACCGCTCCTGCAATTATGGTGAAGAAGGCCCGACGGAAAACCAGGATATCGTCGCCGTCCGCGAACGCCAGAAGCGGAATTTCCTGACCACGTTATTGTTCTCCCACGGTACGCCGATGCTGCTGGCCGGCGATGAGTTTGGCCGTTCTCAGCAGGGCAATAATAACGGCTACTGCCAGGACAGTGAGATTTCATGGGTCAACTGGGAAGCACTGTCCGAGCAGGACCATGCATTGCGCCATTTCACCCAGCGTCTGATAGCACTGCGTGCGGAGCAACCGCTTTTACGCCGTGAAAGCTGGCGTGACGGGCTCGAGATACGCTGGTTTAACGCCGGCGGCGGTCTGCAGCAATCTGAACAATGGGATGAAGGTTCGACGTTAGGTCTCGCCATCAGCCGCCCCGATCTTGAACAGGAGGAGGGCATCTGGCATGACGTGCTGATGCTGTTCAATCCCTTTGAGGGCGATGTTCCGTTCCAGATCCCGCAGTTTGGCGAAGGCGGCTGGGTTCTTGAGCTGTCGACCGCTGAAGAAAAAACGGACGGCGTCATCATTACCGAGACGATTGATTTTATTCTGGCCGGGCGCAGCATTGCGCTATTCAGACGGCCTTAAAGCCTCAGACAAACCCGGCGTGGAATGCCGGGTTTCTTTTAAACAGGAATGGATGGCCGACCCGGAAAGCGGGCAATGGTGAAGCTACAAAGATTGGGGGGCTGTAGAGCTTAATTTGTACGTTGACCCAAAGTTAACTTGAGCTTTTATGATACCAGCCACGAGCCAACAGGGAGCTACTCCGAGTATGAAAGAGATTGATGTAGGATTCACACATGTTGCGTTTATGGTCAGAGATTTGGATAAAAGTATTGCCTTCTACCGCCGCTATGCTGGCATGGAGGTTATACATTTGCGCGAACCAGGTCTCCCGGATGCGCGCAAGGTTGCATGGTTAAGCGATCGTACACGCCCCTTTGCGCTGGTTCTGGTCCAGGCGGATAACGTTACTGATACACCTCTAGGTAATTTTGGGCACCTAGGTATTGCCTGCGCGACGCGCGAGGAAATTGATCGTAAAACCGCGATGGCAATCGCTGAGGGTGTATTAAGGAAAGAACCGGAATATCTGGGCGATCCCGTTGGCTATTATGTTTTCTTTGCAGACCCTGACGGAAATACCCTGGAACTGTCATTCGGACAGCGTGTCGGGCTTGACGCCATAGGGACGTCTTGTTAGACCTGCGTTTCCGGTCGGAGAACGGGTCAGGTTACCGATGTTCGTGAAGGGTTATATGCGTCTTCAGCGGGCATTAAATCTTACCGGCAGACGTTCTCAGCACAGTAATATCCCTCTTGGGTGATTCCCCGAACATCCGCGTATATTCCCGGCTGAAATGAGATAAGCTTTCGTAGCCGACAGCATAGGCTGCTGTGGTGACATCGTAATGTTCATTCAGCATCAGTCGCCTGGCTTCATTGAGGCGCAGCCATTTCTGATACCGTAGCGGGCTCATCCCCGCAAGCTGCCTGAAATGGTGGTGGAAAGAGGGCGTGCTCATTTGCACCCGACTTGCCAGTTCCTCGACGCGTAAAGGTGATGCAATATTGGTCTTTAACCAGTCGATAGCTTTACCGATACGGTAGCCATGGCCGTCGACTGCTGCAATCTGTCTGAGACGATCGGACCGATCGCTCATCAACAGCCGGTAATGTATCTCCCTCTGAATCAACGGGCCGAGAACGGGAATGGCTTCAGGTTCGTCCAGCAGTGAAAGCAGGCGGCAGAAAGGCTCCAGTAAAACATCAGTCATGGTTCCTATACCGACCCCCGTTCCCGCATCTGGTTTTTTGACTGGCGGCAGGCATCCCTGGGCAATTAATTCCATTAGCACGCGCTGGTCAAGTTTGTAGGCGACACCGACGCAGGGCCGTGATGGCGATGCCTGTAACACCTCCGAACTGGCTGGCAAGTCGAGGGACGTGATCAGGAATTTTTCCGTATTATATTCATAAGGTTCACCGCCAACCCACATGATCTTCGCGCCATCGGCCACCAGGACGATACTGGGAGGAACCAGGCAGCTCACCGGAGGGGCGGGTTCGTTCCGCCGGAAGAGTTCCAGCCCTTCAACCGCGGTGGGGAAATCACCGGTGCCGGGCGTGCGCTGAGCAATATCCCGGGAGAGCTCGCCGAGTCGTCTCTCAACCGATTTGTCTGAAATCATTCCGTCACGCCTCATATTTGTTAAGTCTGTACGACGTCGTTAACTTACCCGTTATGAAAAGTGAAATACACGCTTTGGCATCATGTTAATAGGATCAGGCAAATAATGCAGAGTATTTTAATAACAGATTTCAATAGCGGCATCCAAAATAGGCATACCGAAATGAGTCGCTGACTACAACCCAATCTGCATCCAATTTCAATGAAGGTATGACTATCATGACGCTAAAATCTTCAACGCGCTTTTTTAATAGAGCACTCCTTGCCGGAGCAATGGCTCTGATTACAGCAGAAGCTGCGGTCGCCCAGACTGCACAAGACACAGCAGATTCTTCAGTCCATCTGGTTCAGACGTGGGATAAAACTTTCCCAAGGAGCGACAAAGTGGATCATCAAAAAGTGACTTTTAAAAACCGTTACGGCATTACGCTGGCCGCAGATGTATATCTTCCTAAAGATCGCGGAAACAAGAAGCTTGCCGCGTTGGTTATTTCCGGACCCTTTGGCGCGGTAAAAGAGCAGGCCTCAGGTCTTTATGCGCAAACCTTAGCCGAGCGCGGATTTGTGACGCTGGCATTTGATCCGTCTTATACTGGCGAAAGCAGTGGGGAACCGCGCAATATCGCGTCACCTGATATTAATACCGAAGACTTTATGGCAGCGGTCGATTTTATTGGGCTGCAATCTTATGTGGACCGTGAACGTATCGGCGTCATCGGTATCTGCGGTATGGGGGGGATCGCGCTAAACGCTGTTGCCGTGGATAAACGCGTAAAAGCGGTTGTTGCCAGCACCATGTATGATATGAGCCGCGTGATGTCAAAGGGCTACAATGACAGCGTAACGCCGGCGCAACGCGAGCAGGCGCTTGAGAAGATGAGCCTTCAGCGCTGGGACGATGCGGCAAACGGTCAACCGGCCTATCAGCCAGCTTACAATAAACTGAAGGGCGGCGAAGTGCAGTTCCTCGTGGAATACGCGGACTATTATATGACCAAACGCGGATATCATCCACGTGCCGTCAACTCCGGAAACTCATGGTCCGTGACAACGCCGATGGCCTTCATGAATTTCCCGCTGATGACGTATATTAAGGAAATTTCTCCGCGCCCAATCCTGTTTGTTCATGGCGAAAAAGCACATTCGCTTTATTTCTCTAAAACGGCATATGAAGCGGCAAATCAGCCTAAAGAGCTTCTGATTGTGAAAGATGCCACCCATGTTGATTTATATGATCGCATGAATAAGATTCCGTTTGATAATATCACGGCATTTTTTAATAAATACCTTAATAAATAAATCATAACACCGTTCGATATTCTCCGGCGCAGTGTTATCAACTTTATAATATACGAAATAACGTATAGAAAAGAGGAAAGGTTTATGCTCTGGAACCGCGAGCTTTTAGCAAAAATAGATGCGGCGGACGACCTGAAAATCGCGCCGTACCGTCCCGATATGAATACCACCGGCACGCCAACATGGATTTGGGAAGTGACGGTGGATAACCGGCTTTTCGTCCGTGCCTATAGCGGTATCCGTTCAAAATGGTATCAGGCAGCACTGTCTCAACGGGCGGGTAAGATAGTGGCTATCGGACAGGAATACGACGTGCGGTTCGTAAAACCCGCGGACCCGGCTCTTGAAAGTAAAATCGATCGGGCCTACCAGATAAAATATTCTGGCAGCAGCTATGTTTCCGCAATGACGGGAGCTCGCGCCAGAGCGGCCACGGTTGAGATATTACCTTCGTGAATGCCATGCTGCAGAAATGTGACAGACGTCCGTCCGCTGGCTGAACGTGGTCTATTCACTATTTATGTGGCCCTTCAATAAACACAAATGCCAGCGCCGTCCGTCGCTGCGCAATTCGATGATGCTCAGCGGGTGGATGTCGATACGCGCAAATGAGTGAAGCGGGGCGCCGAGAACGTCGACGATCGTGGCGCGGATTGCGGCGGCAGGCGCAATGGCACAGTGGCGACCTCGAATATCGACGTGTTTAGCCAGCCAGCTGCCGCAGCGCGCCAGCAGCTGAGCACGTGACTCTCCGCCCGGGGGAGCGGCACCCTCCAGCCAGGCCTGGAACGCTTCGGCGTCTTGCATCATCACCTCACGCACTGTCCGACCGGCCCAGATGCCGTAGTCGGGTTCCGCCAGTTCCGTCACTGCCGTACCCTGTAAAGAGAGCGCGGCGGCGGTTTGCCTGGCGGCGGCGTCCGGGGCGAACCAGACGCGGTGATAACGGGCGACACTGCTTAGTAACTGGCGCGCCCGTTGCCACTCCCGCGCCTCCAGAGGGTCATCACAGGGAAAGTGTGAACCTCTGGAGGCTGCCGTTTCTCCCTGACAAATCAGCGTTAGCGACGCTCTCATGTTGTTAACCGCGCCGGAAGGCCGGGCGATGTTCGCGTGTCGTCGGCGTGCGTTCGGCTAAAGCACCGAAAGCCACGCCGATGACGCTCCAGAGCACCAGATGCGTGCCGAAGGAACTTATACGGAAACGCCATAGCAGGTCCGCCGGGAAGTGGTCGGAGACTTCGTTCACTGTCGGCATCAGGGCGCAAACCACGAGCATCAGCGCCACGGCGAACAGCGTTGCCCACATCATCGCATCTGCTCTGCCGAGGCGCGGCATTAGCTGATGTGATAACCACGCGGCCGCGATGACGATGCCGATGGAAAGTAACATCATGACGAAGTACAGCCCGGTACGATAGCCGATGGTTTCCGGGTTGCCGACTGCGGGCGGATTGGGCGGGTATTTCAGACCTGGCATCAGGCTCATTGCCAGAAAGCCACCCAGCGCCAGGCACAACGCCAGCACACGCGGGTTCGATGGCCCAAAGCGCTGGTAGCTAAAGGCCCACGCCAGCGCCAGACCGCCGCCCAGTGCTGCGCCAAACAGCGCCATGCCGGTCATCAGGCCAATTCCGGACTGGGTCTGTCGGCTAAACACCTCTTCTTCTTCGCCGTCTGCTGACGCGCCGTGATGGTGAGCGTGTGCTGACATGCTTTTTTCAAGGCCAATCGCGCGATCGACCTGCGGCTCGCCGAAATGGTGTGCAAAGGCAAATGCCACCATCCCGGCCAGAACGCCGGCCATCATCCCTTTAAATAACAGTTTGCCAATCATTTCCGCCTCCTCAGTGGCAGGGAAAACCCAGCAGATGACGTGCGTCGTGGAAGAATTCATGCACCTGCGTGCCGGAAAACATCGACGTTGCGCCTTGTTCTGCGCCAACGAAATAGATGGCCAGCAGCGCCAGCAGGGCGGTGAACAGCGCCCAGGGCAACAGTTTCGCGACAGGAATGGGAGCAGCCGGGGTGTGGGCATTAAGGGTGATATCACTCATGGTGTAACTCCATTATCGATTTTGCTGTTGGTAGAGAGTGCCGGACTCACCGTGACCGGCACGCCCGGCGAAAGGTGATGATGGCTATGTGCCGGCGGGCAACTGGCGTTCGCCAGTACAATCGGCTGGCCGTGGGGCGTGTTGAGATACGCCTTGCGCCACTCCTGCGTCCGTCGGCTGATTTCATCCGGCACCGTCAGGTTGAGTGCCGTCATCATGTTTTCCATCGCCGCCGTCCACTGACGATAGTAGGCATCATTCGCGCTTTCACCCGGTTGCGCCGGCGCCGCGTTGATCTCTTTACTGAATGTCTGTACCCATTCTGCCCACGGGAACAGCCCGGCCCGGTGGAGATGGACTATCAGGGAGAACGCTTTTGCCTGCCAGGGTTTATCGAACACCGGCCCTTCCTCATCGCGCGGTAACCCGAGGGCGGCGTAATCGTGTTGTGTTACCGTATTCATGCTTCCTCCAGATAGTCGTCCCACAGATCGATGAACACTTTGTCAGGGCGCGGCTCTCCCCACAGCGCCTGCGCGGTGAAACTGACGCTGTAAACATGTTGGGGATGTTCGCCCAGCCCGTGCGCCGCAGTATCTGGCGTGATAAACACACCGTGAGCGATCTCTATGCGACCGACTTTATCGCGTGCGTAGCGTGGCAGGCGGGTATGGGTGGTCGGGTTGAAATTTTTCGTTCGTACCCAATCGCCCACCCGGAAGCGGGGCGCAACATCGTGACTGACCCGAGCAGACCCGCCGGTGCTGACCACCATCGACACCATGTCCTGCGTCAGCACAGGTGTGCCAGGCTTGCAGGGGGCAGGCTTCGCGCCACCCCACAGTTCTTCAACGGTGATCGCCCCCTTTGCCAGCAGCAGCGTTTCGAATGCATGCAGCCAGTGCTCGTAGTAACTCGACTGCAAATATTCGGTCGGCGCCATACGTTCGATGGCGTGGCGAAATTCATCGACGTTAAAGTGTCCGCCGACGAACAACGAGGCGAACAGAGGAAATACCCGGCGTTCCCACTCATGATGGAAATAGGGCTCGTTTTCCTCGGTAGGGATCGGGCCAAGGCCGTGCATCCCCCCCAGATCATGTATCCCGTTCATGGTTTTCTCCTTTCGTTATGGTGCGCTAACCACACCGGTGCCAATCATCGAATCGCGCGTGATGAGTTCGCTCAACTGCGCTTCGCTCCAGCCTTCCGTGGCTGCCGGACGTTCAGGCAGGACCAGATAGCGCAGCTCGGCGCTGCTGTCCCAGACGCGAATCTCTTTGTTTTCTGGTATGTGTAACCCGAACTCGGCGAGAACGCCGCGCGGGTCGATGACGATACGCGAACGATAGGGCGCTGATTTGTACCACACAGGCGGCAGACCCAGTACCGGCCAGGGGTAGCAGGAACACAGCGTACAAACGGTGACGTTGTGCACGTCCGGCGTGTTCTCCACGACCAGCATGTCTTCGCCCTGTATTCCGGAGAAACCCAGTTCAGCAATAGCGGCAGTGGCGTTTTCCATCAGTCGACGTTTGTATTCCGGGTCACTCCACGCTCTGGCTACAACCTGTGCGCCGTTTCGGGGGCCGACTTTGTGCTCGTAGGTGTCAATCAGCTCATCCAGCGCAGCCGGGTCGATTAGGCCTTTTTCCTGCAGCAGGGACTCTAGTGCGCGGACACGTAGCTCGATATCAACGGGGGGTTGGGTATGGTCGTGGTCGTGTTTATGGCTCATTTTAGGCTTCCCGAGAGTTAAGATTAAAACGTCCGCCAGTCACCGCAGGCTTCGAAAGCGGCGGCGGCCTGATAGAGCGTGTTTTCAGCGTAATGACGTCCTACCAGCATCATGCCTACCGGGAGTCCGTCGACCATGCCACAGGGGATAGACATGGCCGGGTGACCGGTGATGTCCTGCGCAGCGGTGTTACCGATCATTTCGAAAGCGCGCGAGATGTATTCGGTGATAGAGCAGTCCGGGCCTGGTATCGGCTGAGCGAGGACAGGCACGGTAGGCATCACCAGCAGGTCGAAATCGCTCAGGGCCCGGTCGTAGCCGGCGCGGGCCCGACGCACGATATTCTGCGCTCTGGCGTAGTAGCGACCGTTATAGCGCTCCAGCCCATACTGGCCGACGAACATGCAAACTTTGAGCGACGGGGAGAGGGCATCCGCGCTGTCGCGCCATTGCGCGTGTTTGTCCAGCAGGCTGACGTCGTACTGGCCTTCCCAGTTAAAACCCATGCCGTTGCCGTGCATCATCTGGGCGGTCAGACCTTCGCAGCCGATAGGCGACCAAAGCGCGCCCGCCAGCTTGTGTTCCGGCACGGAAATTTCGCTAACGACGGCGCCCAGTGCTTGCAGGCGGGCGATGGCGTCCCGCACCTTCGTTTCTACCTGCGGGTCCATATTCGGCAACTGGAATCCCTCGGTCAGAATGCCGATTTTCAGGCCGCGCACACCCTTTCCGAGGGCGGCGGTATAGGTCTCTACGACGGGCGCGTACTGACGCGGGTCAAGCCCGTCACTTCCTGCGATGATTTCCAGCATCAGCGCGTTGTCGCGCACGTTGGCGGTGATGGGACCGGCGTGGTCGATGGTCGCCTCAATCGGCATAATGCCCGTGTAAGGCACCAGACCGTGGGTCGGTTTCATGCCGTAGGTACCACAGAAGGCGGAAGGGATACGGATGGAACCGCCCTGATCGCAGCCTATCGCCATGTCCACTTCGCCAGCCGCCACCAGTGCGGCGCTGCCGGAGGACGAACCGCCGGAGGAATAGCCATGACGATGGGGATTGTGCACTGGGGCCGGGTCGGAAGTGTGGCTGCCGCCGGAGAGGCAGAAGTGCTCGCAGGTGGCTTTGCCGAGAATCGTCGCCCCGGCATCCAGCAGGCGGGTGGCCACGGTCGCGTCGTAGGATGGGACGAAACCTTCGAGCGTGGAGGCGCCGTTCATCATCGGTACGCCGGCGAGCGAGACATTGTCTTTCAGGGCGATAGTCCGCCCGGCCAGCGCGCCAGTCGCTGCACCTTTTACCTCCGTTTTGTAATACCAGGCATTGAACGGATTTTCGTCGCCAGTCGGACGATAGCCGGCAGCACGCGGATAGCGGACCTCCGGGATATCGTCGGGAAGGGAGTCGATCAGATCGTAGGCGTCGAAGTTAGCCTGCATCACCGCCAGATATTCCTCGGCCTGCGCCGGCGTCAGGCTGATATGCAGCCGACTGGCAAGCTCCTGGAGTTGTTCGGCAGTGGGACGTTGAATAGCCATGTTGTTTCCTTTTCTGTGTTTGCTCATGCGCCTGTCTTGAACATAAGCCCGGAATGCCATCCTGACTTGGTTATCCGGGTCAGTCGTTTGGCTGAAATGGACACCCGCGCAGCCAGCGGGTTTCCGTAAGGTGTTAAGACGGCTTATCGGCTTCAGGCCAGTGGATACCGACACTTTTCATGCCTTTGGTCACGTCCATGTCCGGGTGTGAGAGCACCACGTCGCGATACGAAGGACTGCCGATGACCGCGGGCTTGAATTGGGTCAGGAAAGCGTTGACCTCTTCACGAATATCCTGCGGCACATTGAAGTTTTCGTAACACTCGTTGATAGACTCGAATACGGCTTTCCAGTGCACCTCGGTCAGCCCCATGCCGCGGTGCGCGGTCACCATATCTCGTCCCCGATAGACGGTGTTGCCACCCCAGTGCTTGCACAAGAAATCGACGAAGTTAATATGCTCTTTCTGAAATGAAGACTCGGACACGTGCGCCCAGATATGGCCGATGTCGGGATGCTTCATACAGGTCTTCAACACTTCGCCTGCGAAGGCGTAGACGGCGTCATACCCGCCGAGACGTTCATAGAGAGACGGCTTTTGCTGCTGTTCGCTCATGGTGGATTTCTCCGTAACATGTGAGTGGAAGGGGGTGCATAGGTCTCTGTTCAATCAGAACAGTTTCATCACGCGCAGGGTGGTGTGGAGATCTTCCTTAAAACCGCCATCGACGTTGATATCGCGTTGGAGCAAGCCCTGCACTTGCACCGTGGGGGTGATGAATTTCGACAATTCCAGCCTTACCTGATCCGAACGCGTCGCTTGTCCGTTCTCGACGTCGTCGATCTGCTGCTTACCGCCCCACAATTTGGCGTAACCGGCGGAGACGGTCCAGGTGTTGTCTGCGGGCGGCGTCCAGCTTACCCAGCCCTGAAATTGATAGGTGTTGTCTTGTTTGAGGCGACCGGTGCGGATGCCTGTGGCATCGTCGTTGTCGCCGTACCACATCGCATCAGCGGACAGCTGCGTGGCAAAACCGTTACCAAGCTGCTGCACGCCGCCAAGCTGGAGATCGAACTTCCAGCGGTTCTCACCGACGTTGAGCGTGCGCCCGGCATCGTAGGAACCGGCAGGGACGTACAGGTAGGGCACGAGGGCGAAGGTGGTGCTGGAGTTGTTCACCAGCCAGACCGGGGCAGCCAGAATGGGGTCGCCCAGGCCGCTGGCGGAATCGAGGCGGGCACCGCCCAGGGAGCCGTTATAAAGACGTCCGTAGGGCATTAGCACCTGCGGCGCGACCGTGAAGCCCCCCACATCCATATAGTGGACGTAACGAAAGATGCTGACGAAGGAGTCCAGCCCGGTGCCTTGCTTAATTTCGCCGCCACCTGTGGGGGTAAAGCTGTCTCGCGTGGCGTAGGTGAAATACGCCAGAATGGCATCGGTACCGGCAGGAGCCGGAATGAGATCCTGTGAGTTGAGATCGACCGCATGGGCCGGGATCGTCGCCAGCCAGAGCGTGCAGGCGACCAGGCTGATACGAGACGTGGTGCCACTAACAGTCATAACGTTACCCTCATGTCTGATATCTCTTGTTTATTTCCCGGTACCAACGTGGCCGGAAGACCTTACGGTTACAGATATTAGGGAGAAATTTGCTGCGTACTTGTTTCATAAGGACAGTCGTTTGGCTGGCAAGGACAATGGGCGGGCAGGCTGAAAAGGCCCATAGCGTGATGCTCCGTCGTAGCGCAGATGTGCACGCCTTGAGTGCGGTTGTCGCTTTTTTGACGCCATTCGCGACGTGGGACGCCTGGCGCATCGACGGAGCGTCAGCGCTATTTCCGCTGCCTTAGCGCAGATGCTCGTGAGAGACGGAGGGGAAATCTGTGTGCTGGCACGATAGTTGCTGTCTGTGAACCCGTGTCTGTTATTGATGCGGGAATCAAGGTGCGAGGTGAGCAATTATGAATAGCATCATGCCGTCTGCGGTCTGCTCCCACTATTCGACCACTGGCGTTGCCGAGTCGCGCCGCTTCGAGTATTGGAACGACGTGGTGTTGCGTCACTGCATTCCGGCCGCCAGCGTGCCCATGGCTGGGGTCGACTTTGACGCCCGGCTTGCGGTACGCGGGGTGGGGATGGTGGATATCTGTTCGTTGTCCGCGCCGTTGCACCGCTGGGAACGCACCGCACGTTATCTGAGGCAGGGGCCAGACGACGATCTGTGGCTAGGCTATATGCAAGGCGGGTACGGCCAGCTTGAACAGGGAGGGCGCAAGGCGGCGCTGGCGGCGGATAGTCTGGTGTTATACGACGCCGCGCAGACGTTCAGTTTCAGTCTGGGTGGGGGCGATAACCACCTGGTGAGGATCCCGCGGCATCTGCTGAGTTGTCGTTTGCCGAGGATTGAAACGCTCACCGCTATGGTACTGGACGACAGTCGGCCCGGCGTGATTCCACTGCGTGAAATGCTGCGTCAGGCGACAGCGATGCCCGCGTGTCTGGACAACCCAGATATTTCTGGCCGTTTCTCCCAGACGATGCTGGATCTGCTGGTGCTGAGTCTGGAATTGCAGGATCTGGATAACGTGAGTGCTGAGCGCGATCTGTACGCCAGGATGATGATTTACATTCGGCGGCAGCTTGTCGATCCAGATTTGAACATTGAGAGCCTGGCTCGGGCGCACCATGTTTCCATTCGCACCGTCACGCGTGCTTTCGCTCGCCACAAAAAAACGCCGATGGCCGTGATTTGGCAGGAGAGGCTGCGAGCGAGCCGAGAGGCCCTCGAACGCGGACGAGTCAGTAGCGTGTCCCAGGCGGCGCTGGATTTTGGCTTCTCCGATTTCTCTCATTTCAGCCACGCCTTCCGTAAAGCCTTTGGCATCTCGCCTCGCTCATTATTGCCCAAAGAGCAGCAGGGAGTGACGCCATCGAACAGGCACACCGGGTCAGACTCCTGAGTCTGCGCGATATGAGTGAGCGCTGCGCGTGACGGAAGGCGCTCCCAGGCGTTGCAGCTGCAGGTGGATGACAAGATGGCATTAGTGCTTTAGCGACGGGAAATGATTTGAATATCCCGGCCCAACGTCGGGTAAGGTAAGAGTATAGGGGCGAATTGAGGCAGACTGGGTTTCTTTGATCTCATTTAACTTATGTTGTGTAAAAATCAGGTTCAAGTAGCATGCATGAAATATCTAATTGTTTTAATTGAGTATTTTTAAGTTAATGACTGCCTTCCTTGGCGCTTCATGAACTAACATTAAGAAAAAACCTCCGGTTACCCGGAGGTCTTATCTTTACCCATTATATTCAAATGAATCTGTCTTTACCGGCATGCCATGCAAAATAGGCCTGTACCAGCGTAACGACAAGTATGCAGAGCAGTACTGAGTCCCAGTTCAGTGAGTGGCCGCGAATAATGCCCGCAAGGTAGGGGCCGAGAGCACCAATCAAATAGCCGATACATTGCGCTTTGCCGGATAGCTGACCTGCCTGGCTGTGTTCACGAGTCCGCAGCCCAAAGAGCGTGAGGCAGGTGACCATAGACATTCCCGCACCTACACCTGCGAACAGCAGCCACACAGCAGAAAAAGCCGGTTTGAAAAGAATCCCTGCCACACCGATTGTAATGAACAGTGAACAAATGAGGCCAAGGAGGCGTTGATCCTTAAGGCGTGAAATAAACGCGGCAGTTGTCAAATTAGCAATGACGGCAATGGCCTGATACAGAAACAGGTGATAGCCTGCTGTCGACGCGCTGACCCCATGCTCAACTGCCATTGATGGATACCAGTCAATGAGCGTATAGAACACCATGGTGTGCAGAGCCATAAACATCGAAACCTGCCATGCAACAGAGCTACGCCACACTGACCGCTTAACGGGAGTCTGTGCCTGAACGACAGTGACCGACTCCTGAGTCGCACCGGCACAAACTCTGAGCCACACAACTAAGCCCAGAAGGGCGGTGATAACCCAGATACCCGTAGACAGTCGCCATCCGGCATTGCTGAGCGCGGAAAGTGGGGCAGCAACGCCGCTGGAAAATGCTGCTGTAAGCGCCATCGTTGCCGCATAGAGCCCGACACAGCGTGCAGTATGTGACGGGAAATCTCTTTTAACGAGCGGAACGACAAGAACGTTAGCAATGGCTATACCCAGGCCTATCACAAATGTCCCGACCCAGAGTCCGGACAAGCCCATAAGAGAACGGACGATACATCCCAGGGTAATCAGAACAAGAGCAGCCAGCAATGCCTTCTCAAGGCCGACTTTTCGGGTCAGCAGGGGGGCGAAAGGTGACGCAAGTCCAAAAATCAGTAAGGGCAGGGCATTGAGCAAGCCTGTTGCAGAACTGGTGAGATTGAATGAGGCTGCAATTTCGTGGATTACTGGCCCGAGCGCAGTAATGGGTGCCCTTAAGTTGGATGCAATTAACAGCACACCCAGAAAGGTTAAAGAATAAATCGTGTTTTTTGCAAGCGTGTTTTTTTCTGAAATGACAGACATATAAAGTCAACCCAGCAAATACGATACGTTTGTGTTATCGCAAATGGTGCGTTGGTTGACGTTAACGCTTACGCAATCCGGAGAGCCCGAAATGTCTGCCGCAAAGGTTACCTGCGCACCTTCCCTGTGTCAACAGGCAATATCAGAATTCGAAGATCGTTCCTGAGGTAATGCATAATTAATAAAAGCCATACTTGGTATGGCTTATTCATAATAAGGGCATCCGTGCCTGCTGATTATAAAAAGAACACGTTGAATGGACTTGAAATATTAAATCAACAACAAAATAAAAACGAAGAAATATTATTTTTCCCACAGGAAAAGGGTAACTCAGGCTATAGCGCCACCGCCATCGATGAGAACGGTTGAACCTGTAGCATAAGGGTTTCCGGCAACATAGAGGATAGCTTCAGCTACATGCTAAGGCAGACCCAGCGTCCTGGCGGGAAGTGTTGACGCTGCTTTTTCATACATAGACTGCCGGGCAGATTCCTCCACACCATCCCACAGAGGGGTGGCGATGAGACCCGGAGAGACTGTATTGACCCTGACTTTAGATGAGGCAAGTTCCAAAGCAAGCCCCCGGCCCAGAGCTTCCAGGGCTGCATTGATTGCCCCCTGTAAAACCGGCGTTGAAGGCCGGACACTCAGAAAGCCTGAGACAAAGGTCAACGAACCCCCTTCGTTTATCTGCACGTGTCTTGCTACCCTGTAAGCGCCCCAGAACTTACTGTTCATGGCCTGATGTGCATCATCAAGGGGCAGCTCACGCACAGGCCCGGTCGGGGTCTGGGCCGCACTTACCACAACGTGATCGAAGCCACCGGCTTCCCTGAAGAAACGCTGTACAGCTGAGTCGTCAGCAGTATCCAGTATTGCCGTTTCGGTATGATGACCGATACGGGAAGCTGCCGACTGAAGCTTAGAAAGATTCCGTGATGCAATAGTGACATGTGCTCCGGCTTCTGCGAAAGCCCGGGCTGTTGCCTCGCCAATCCCGGAGCTGCCTCCAACGACCAGAATTTTTTTATCCGTGAAATGATTTGTCATGATTATCCTCGTTAACATTACGTATTTTGTTGCCTGACCTTCGCCGAAGCGACTGCGGATTAGCTAAATTTCGGGTCTTCAGAGCTAAGCCACGATGTTGGTTTTCAGGGGATCAGCCGCAGCCTGCGCATATTTTCAAGATGTTCTATGAGCACATCATCAGAGCGGCGGGTCATGCCGGTGAAACCCGCCTGACGCGCTTTAGTCACATCGAAAATGGCATCGTTCTGAACATGAAAAATGAAATCACCAAAGCTGCCGAGAGCGATACGGTTTACGTCAGGTTCAATGAGTGCTTTATTCTGCGCCACAGAGCGCCATACAGAACTGAGGGCTGGCACGCGCTGTGCCAGTGAGATCGGTTGCGGCTCTCCGGCTTCGATACCAAAAAAATCCGCCAGTCTTGGCCAGACATGTGCCCAGCGGAAGATATCTCCGTTAGTTATGTTATAGGCACCGTCGGCCCCCTGCTGAGCAGCCCAGAGTGCGGCCTCTGCAATAACTTCAGCGCTGGTAATATTGACCAGGGCATTGCGATAGGCAGCTTCCGGTCCAGGGAAATTCATTGCCGTCCCCGTTTCCCGACAAAGCGTCCCGTATACGCCAATGAGGTTCCCGAGATTCATGGGCGAGCCCAGCGAGTGACCAATAATGATATCAGGGCGTAAAGCTGTCCATTTTATACCTTCAGACTGCAATGAGATTGCAAAGTCCTCATGGCGGAAATAGAGATTTGGCGGAAAATGGCGGCTGTCGCTCTCCCTCGCCGGAGTCTTGTAAACGCCAAACTGAGCACCGTAAACCTTTCCTCCCTGAATGAAGATAATTCTCTCCAGCGGAGCATCGGCACTGCGCAGTGCTGCAACAAGGTTTTCCAGCATCGCCGCATTTTCGTCTGCCGATGCAGCAGGATCTGAATTAGGCTTAAGTGCTGTATACACCAGATGCGTAACCGTTTTGAAATAATGGGCTCCTGCCTTAAGCGACTCCGGTTCCAGCAGGTCAGCTGCTACGTGATCGTTCAGCGTGTCGCTGTTGTCACTCCTGCTGAGGGTAGTGATATCCCATCCGGCGTTTTCAAATGTCTGAACGGCTGCTCGCCCCAGAGTGCCACTACTTCCCGCGATCAATACGTGTTTTTTGCTCATCTGATTTCCTCAGTACTTGTTACAAACAGCGCATTCATTTTTGAAAATTGTTTGGATTACCGTCCAATGCAAAGCGCCGGTTAAGATTGGTATGCTTAATTTTATAGTTACCCTGAAGAATAACAATTGACCTATAATGCAATAGATTGTTAACCCAATTGGTAACTAAAATGGCTTTTGAGAACTTCGCGCTTTTACGCTTTTTTATTGATGTGATTGAGGAAGGTTCGATCTCAGGGGCAGCCCGCGCGCATAACATTTCTTTGCCTGCGGCGAGCCGAAAAATGCGTCAGCTTGAAAACGTCTTTGGGGTAAGGTTGTTGCAGAGAACCACAAGGCGACAGTCGCTTACGGAGGAAGGGGGATTGCTTTACGAGCAGGCTGTGCGGATCCTTGGCGATCTGGAAACGCTGGAGCACATGCTCAGGCAAAACAGCAGAGAAGTTGCGGGTGTTTTACGTGTGACCGCACCGGTATCATTAGGCCGTCGAAGGATTACCCCATTGTTGGCCCAGTTTGGCGCTATGTATCCGGATCTGTCGATCCACTTAAAACTGACAGATACGGTGCTGGATCTCGTGGCTTCAGGCATGGATGTGGCGATACGTTACGGCGCAACTGAAGATTCGTCCTATGTCTCCAGACCGCTGGCAAATAATTATCGTATCCTTTGTGCTTCCCCGGAGTATGTGCAGGTTCATGGCGTTCCGGCATCGCCTCATGAACTTATAAGACATCGCTGTCTGCACTCTGGTACCGAGTCGTCGGTCGACTGGTCGCTGGGAGACCTCTCCGTACGAATTAACTCTCCGTTCACGTCAAATGACGGAGAGGTTATCCGTCAGCTAATGCTCGATGGGCATGGTATTGCTCTGAAATCGATCTGGGACGTTGCGGAAGATATCGAAAGCGGAAGGCTCTGTCAGATCCTTCCGCAGTATCAGTCTCAGGCTGCGCCTCTTCACGCCATATATCCCCACAGACAACATGTGCCTCCCCGGGTTAAGGTCTTTATTGACTTTTTAATTAAAAATATCCGCGAGCCAGATATTTATGCGAAAGGATCCGGTGTGGAAAACAGGAAACCTGATTAACTGAGCGCCAGCAGGCTCTACTCTCCGGGACGATTTGTCCAGAAGAGTAGAGGTGAAGGGTTTTAGTTCCGGCTAATTGGCGGAAATCCGTGCTTGCGGGCGATAAATACAATAATAAACGTGGCAGCAAGTAATATGAGAAGCGCCGGAGGAAACGCAGCCACGCCCATATGATTGAGCAGTAATCCGCCAATCAGTCCGCCTCCTGCAATGGCGGTATTCCAGACGGTCACAACCATGGATTGGGCCACATCAGCGACATCACCAGCCGTTTTTGCCATTGCCGTCTGGAAGAATGTTGCTGCACCGCCAAAGGCCAGTCCCCATGCCGCAATCGACGCATAGGTTACGGCCGGTATGTGACTGGCCACACCCAGAGCGGCGGCTGAAAGGGCGAACAGAACGGTACTACCCAGCGTCAGTCCTCTCAGGTGCGCATCGATAAACATGCCTGTCACCCAGATACCCAATAACGAAGTGATCCCAAAGAGAAGCAAAGCAATGTCGGTCTGCCCCCCGATACCTGACGCATTGATAAACGGGGCGATATAGGTGTACAGGATATTATGTGCCAGAACGAAGGTGAGCACAGCGAGCAGTACCGGACGCACTCCCGCAACGCCCAGAACACGATGTAACGGAAGGCGCTGACTGTTCTTCTGACCCGGGAAGTCCGGGACACGGATATAAATCCATAGCACGAGTAACAACGCCATTACGCTCATAATGCCAAAACACATTCTCCACCCGACCAGGTTGCCAAGGAAAGTCCCCGCCGGTACGCCAAGCGAAAGCGCAAGAGGAGTCCCAACCATTGCAATGGCAATGGCTCTTCCCTGAAGGCTTTCAGGAACCATCCGGGAAGCATAACCGGGCAATAATGCCCAGAGTAGCCCGGCCGCGATACCGGCAACAAAGCGGGCACTCATCGTAAGAAAATAGCTATCCGAAAAAGCGGTGACCGTATTGGCAACAACGAATCCAGCGATCGCCGTTATCAGTAACGGTCGACGACGCATCCCCTGGGTCATCACGGTTAACGGGATCGCGGCCAGAAGAGAGCCTATGGCATAAATCGTGACGAGCTGGCCAGCCATTGCCTCAGAGATATTCAGCCCGGAACTGATTTGTGGCAGCAGACCCGCAGGAAGAGCCTCGGTGAGTATTGTAACAAACCCGCCCAGGGCAAGCGCCAGCAGAGGTATGAGAGGGAGTCGTGCGCTTGTGACTCCAGAACGGGTTATGGATGAACAGGACATATTATTGCCTCAGGTTTGTGGCCATAAGCCCCTGGAAGGTCACTTACAGCCGTGTAATTACTGAATGTGACTATTTTTACTGCATTCTATTCCTGAGACAATAATGCTATTGTTCATAACATTTGAGATTTAATTTCACAAATAAGGTGTGTTATGGCACAGCTGAGCGGCATAGATATTTTTGTACAGGCGGCAGAAGCAAGGAGCTTTTCTGTGGCTGGTCGACTGTTGGGCGTCACGCCATCAGCGGTGGGGAAAAGCATATCCAGGCTGGAAGAGCGTCTTGGCGTTCGTCTTTTTCATCGAAGTACTCGTAGCGTTACGTTGACGGCAGAAGGGGGCCTTTTTCTGGAGCGATGTCGTCGGATCCTCAGTGAAATAGAGGCGGCAGAGCTTGAACTATCAGAAACGCAGCAGGCCCCCAGAGGCAAACTGCGTGTCAGCCTGCCTCTGGTTGGTATGCTGGTTATGCCAGCACTGACTGACTTCATGCATCGTTATCCGGCAGTTGAAATGGATGTTCATTTCTCCGACCGGGTTGTAAACGTAATCGAGGAAGGGTTCGACGTTGTTATGCGCTTCGGAGAGCCTCATGATTCGAGGCTGATGTCCAGATCGCTGGGACAGTACAGGCTGCATCTTGTTGCCTCTCCGGGTTATCTGGCCCTGAGAGGTACCCCTGATAAGCCGGGTGAGCTTGTCAACCACGCATGCCTTCAGCACAGATTCCCCAGTTCGGGGAAGTTTGAACCCTGGCCATTTAAGCAAACGGAAGAAATTGCAGATTTAGTCCTGCCTACTTCAATGATTTGCAATACTTCAGCGGCTCTTCTGGATGTTGCCAGGGCCGGGCTGGGTATAGCTTGTCTGCCGGACTTTATGGTTCAGGAGGCGATAGACAAAGGAGAGCTTGTTACCGTACTGGACGAACATACTGAGCATCATGGAACACTCAGATTATTCTGGCCATCGAGCAAGTATTTGTCTCCAAAATTACGCGTGTTTATCGATTTCATGGTTGAACAAATATTTGCGCAGAAAAATTTCAGATTAACGCAAGAGTAGAGTTTATGAACTTATGAAGAAAATAGCGCTTAAACATAATGCAAGAAACGAAGGATTAATGGGGACTTAACCCTATGAATTTATGGGAACTATCGAAGTTCATGAAGCAATAGACCTATGGAGGTTGTGCAAGAAACGAGATGGCTATCCTAAATCATAACGTATTGATTTATCAGTTAGTGGGAGTGTCTTATGAACTTATTTACCACAGTAGTTGATTTAACATAATATACATTATGCGCACCAAGATTGTAATGGCTCAATAGTAATGTCCGCCTGTGGCTCAATTCAGATGTCCGCGCTATGGTAAGCTTCACTGGTCCGTTTAAA
>OKFC01000107.1_pt1 | contig 45363 bp, 54 predicted proteins | sample 1611471 | NCBI WGS metagenome assembly OKFC01 (sample SAMN04436747, study PRJEB24849) | human gut metagenome | biome: human gut; feature: NICU; material: stool | host: Homo sapiens | place: USA: Saint Louis, MO | collected 2011-01-06 | reverse complement strand
ATGCCGGACGCGTTTCTGATTTCAGGCTATATGCGCGGCGAGAAGACCCTGCGCGAGCTGTATCAGATCCAGCACCACGTGATGATGGCCCACGTGCACCTGACGCAGTATCTGCATCAGGCGAAGCCGCAGTGCCTGATGGGCGGCATGCTGGCCCACGCGCTGGTCTATCCGGCGACCTGCAAACCGCGCGATATCCTTTGCGCCCAGCAGCTCGATGAGTTTTTAAATCAGAACCTGCTGCGCGCCTTCGCCGGAGAGGGCTACAGCCCGGAGGTCATGCATGTTGTCGCCCGCGAAGGCTTCGCGGATATCTACCGCGCGGAGGATCTGGCGCTGATGGCGCAGGTTAAAATCGACTATCTGGCCTTTAGCTACTACGCCAGCAAGGCGCTGGATAGCGACCGGATCCCGCCGGGCACGCCGGTGAACAACTACATGCAGTTTGGCGATAAAAAGAATGACTTTCTGCAGGCCACCGAGTGGGGTTGGCAGATTGACCCGCTGGGCTTTCGCACCATCATTACCCGCTACTACAACGACTGGCGTCTGCCGGTATTCCCGATTGAAAACGGCATCGGGGTGATTGAGTCCTGGGACGGCGAAAATCCGGTCGCTGACGATTACCGCATTGCCTATCATCGCGACCATATCAATGCCATGAAAGAGGCGATGTTTGAGGACGGCGCGCGGGTGATTGGCTATCTGGGCTGGGGGTTAATCGATATTCTCAGTTCGCAGGGCGATATGCGCAAGCGCTACGGGGTTGTCTACGTGAACCGTGAAAACCACGACCTTAAGGACCTTAAGCGCGTCCCGAAGAAAAGCTATGCCTGGCTGAAGCGAGCCATCCGCAGTCACGGCGAAGAGATGTAGCGGTGCCTCGCGCGGGCAGATGGTATATTCTGCCCGCCAGCCATTATCAGACACGTAAAAGGATCCGGGAATGACGGCCAAATATCTGAGTATCGCGCGGGAAATCAAAAAACGTATTATCAGCCGGCAGTATCCCGCCAGCGCGCCGTTACCCGATCAATTCGCCTTAGCGGCGGAGTTCAGCACCAGCAGGATGACCATCCAGCAGGCGATGCGCCAGCTGATTGTCGAAGGCCTTATCTACACCCGTAAGGGGCAGGGAACCTTCGTGCGCAAAAACTTCCTCCAGCTTTCGCAGTGGGAGCTGCCCGGCAGCGACTATTTTGGCGCCACCAAAACCTGGGAGCATCTAGGGGAAGTGACCAGCCGGGTGATTCGCTTCGAGCTGCGTTTTCCGTCGGAAAAAGAGCAAAGCTCGTTGCTGATTGACGCCGATGCCCCGGTCTATGATTTCGTCCGCCTGCGGCTGCTCAACGAGGAACCCGTGTCGCTGGACCTCACCGTGATGCCCGTTGCGCTGGTGCCTGGCCTGAATAAAACGCATCTCGAAAGCTCGGTATTTCGCTACGTGCAGGAGACGCTGGGGCTGAAGATGATGGGATCGTATCGGGTGGTGCGGGCGATGAAACCGCAGGCGCTGGACAGGGAGCATCTCAACTGCGAAGCGAGCGACCCGGTGCTGGAGGTGGAGCAGGTGATCTACCTGGAGGACGGTACGCCGCTGGAGTATGCCCATTGCCACTATCGCTACGACCACGGCGGAATTATTCTGGTCAATAACGGTTAAAAAAATGGCGGGCACCGGGCCCGCCACTCTGCGCGATGCGTTTTAGTTCAGACGCACCGGCATACCGGAACGGTTCTGGATCGCCTGATCGACCACGCTCTGGTCTACGTCAGTCTGGCTGGTAATCGCCTGTACTGATTTGGTCAGGTTAATCGGCACGATTTCGCCGCCCTGGAACTGCTCTTCCGTGGTGGACAGCGGATTGTGAACTTCAATGAAGCGGCTGCCGTCAGGCTCGGTAGTGGCTTTTACCGGCTCATCGATAAACTCTACGCGGGTGCCGACCGGCACGTTTTCAAACAGGAATTTGATATCGTCGTTACGCAGACGCACGCAGCCGTGGCTGACGCGCAGGCCGATGCCGAAGTTAGCATTGGTACCGTGAATAGCGTACAGGCGGCCGATATACAGCGCGTACAGGCCCATCGGGTTATCAGGGCCGGCAGGAACAACGGCCGGCAGCGGTTCACCGGCTGCGGCATATTCAGCGTGCATTTTGGCGGTAGGCGTCCAGGTCGGACCGGCTTTTTTACGCTCAACTTTCGTCACCCAGTTGATCGGCGTGTCTTTGCCGAGCTGGCCGATGCCGATCGGCAGCACGATGACGGTGTTGGTGCCTTTCGGATAGTAGTAGAGGCGCATTTCCGCGCTGTTGATGACGATACCTTCATGCACGGTGTCCGGCAGGATCAGCTGCTGCGGGATATTCAGCACGGTGCCGCCTTTCGGCAGGAAGGTGTCCACGCCCGGGTTGGCTTCCAGCATGTTGGATAAACCCATCTGGTATTCAGCGGCGAAATATTCCAGCGGCTGCTTGTTGCCTTCCGGAATGGTGATCACCTGGTTCTGGCCAATCAGACGGCTGCCGTCGGTAGGCAGAGGGTAGGTTACAGCAGAAGCTGTGTTGCAAAAGCCCACGATGGCGAAGGCTGCCGCGAAGAGTGTTGATAATTTCATAATCTTTATGTCGTGGGCGATATTAATGCCGCACAGGCCTTTGTCAGTTTAAACAGGAAGTCGATGGGAGCGCATTATATGTGCTTTCCGGCAAACAGGTAAATGAGATGTGTACGAAATCACATTTTTTTCCTGTGACCGTGAGTGTAGCCCGTCAACGCTGGCCCTGCAGACTAAAAACGGGAGGGGGTTACCCCTCCAGAAGCCGTGCCTGGAGCGCTTCTCGCGCCTGCGGCGTGAGCTGATACTCTTTCTCCAGCCAGGCATCGACGCTGGCGTAGCGTTCGTCGATTTGCGAAAGCGCGGCGGCAAGGTAGGACTCATGCACCGTCATCATTTCCGCCAGGTTCTGCCGGCCGCGGGGGGTCAGCGCATTGCCGAGGGACTGGAGCATGAAATCTTCGACCTGCGTCAGCATGCCCTGGGTGAGCAGATATTCCTCCATGACCGTATGACGATCGCAGCCGAGGGCGAACAGCGTCAACGCGCAGCCAACGCCGGTGCGGTCTTTTCCCACCGCGCAGTGCTGCAGCAGCGCGCCGTCGAAAGGCTCCATCAGCCAACCGGCCAGCTGGCGATAAGCGGCGTTATTGAACGGCAGCTGGCGGTAGAGCGCCAGCATAAACTGCTCGCCGTTAAGGGCGTTCAGGGTGGCGGCGTTGAGCTCGGTGACTTTGGCGTTGACGTCGCGAACGTGCGGATTCGCCGGGGCGTTGAGGTAGTGAGCCGCTTCGTTCAGCTTATCGGGGCTGCGATTCACTTCGCCCGGGTCGCGATAATCAATCACCCGGCTAAGCGGGATCGTGTCCAGATGGGTGAGGTCATCTGCCGTCATCATATGCAGCGAGCCGGAGCGGAATAGCTTCCCGGTACGCACGCGACGGCCGTCGGCGGTACGCTGGCCGCCCAGGTCACGAAAGTTGATACCGCCCTGCAGCGATAAGAAAGCCGGATGGCGGGGGAGTGTGGTCATAGGTTCCTTCCAGATTAAGGTAAAAAATTACGCATTAAGCAGTGTAACCGCGCAATATGACATGACCCTAACACAGGCGTCATTGATGATTTTATAACGCCCCGTGAAAAGTGAAGCATTTGCTGGCATAATGTCTGGTTCATCACACTTCTCATTCTCTATTTTCAGGATAACCCCGTGCTAGTATCCAGCAACGTCACCATGCAGTTCGGCAGTAAGCCGCTGTTCGAAAATATTTCCGTCAAATTTGGCGGCGGCAACCGTTACGGCCTGATTGGCGCCAACGGTAGCGGCAAATCCACCTTTATGAAGATCCTCGGCGGCGATCTTGAGCCGACGCTGGGCAACGTCTCACTCGATCCGAACGAGCGTATCGGTAAGCTGCGTCAGGATCAGTTTGCGTTTGAAGAGTTCAGCGTGCTGGATACGGTCATTATGGGCCACGGCGAGCTGTGGGAAGTGAAGCAGGAGCGCGATCGTATCTACTCCCTGGCGGAGATGAGCGAAGAAGATGGCTACAAAGTGGCTGACCTGGAAGTGCTGTACGGCGAGATGGACGGTTACTCTGCTGAAGCGCGCGCTGGCGAACTGCTGCTCGGCGTCGGCATCCCGGTTGAACAGCATTACGGCCCGATGAGCGAAGTCGCTCCCGGCTGGAAGCTGCGCGTGCTGCTGGCGCAGGCGCTGTTCTCTAACCCGGACATTCTGCTGCTTGATGAACCGACGAACAACCTGGACATCGACACCATCCGCTGGCTGGAGCAGACCCTCAACGATCGCGACAGCACCATGATCATCATTTCGCACGACCGTCACTTCCTGAATATGGTCTGTACCCACATGGCGGATCTGGATTACGGCGAGCTGCGCGTTTACCCGGGCAACTACGATGAGTACATGACCGCGGCGACCCAGGCGCGCGAACGTCTGCTGGCGGACAACGCCAAGAAAAAAGCGCAGATTGCCGACCTGCAATCTTTCGTCAGCCGCTTTAGCGCCAACGCCTCTAAATCTCGCCAGGCTACCTCGCGCGCCCGTCAGATTGACAAAATTAAGCTGGACGAAGTGAAAGCCTCCAGCCGTCAGAACCCGTTCATTCGCTTTGAGCAGGATAAGAAGCTGTTCCGTAACGCCCTGGAAGTGGAAGCGCTGGCGAAAGGCTTTGATAACGGCCCGCTGTTTAAAAACGTCAATCTGCTGCTGGAAGTGGGGGAGAAGCTTGCCATTCTGGGCGCTAACGGCGTGGGTAAATCCACGATGCTGAAAACCCTGGTCGGCGATCTGACGCCCGATAACGGTACCGTTAAATGGTCTGAGAACGCGCAGATTGGCTACTACGCGCAGGATCATGAATATGAGTTTGAAAACGATCTGACGGTATTCGAGTGGATGAGCCAGTGGAAGCAGGAAAGCGATGATGAGCAGGCGGTGCGCAGCATCCTGGGTCGTCTGCTGTTCAGCCAGGACGATATCAAGAAGCCGGCGAAAGTGCTCTCCGGTGGCGAAAAAGGCCGTATGCTGTTCGGTAAGCTGATGATGCAAAAACCGAATATCCTGGTGATGGATGAACCGACCAACCACCTGGATATGGAATCGATCGAATCGCTGAACATGGCGCTGGAGATGTATCAGGGCACCCTGATCTTTGTTTCCCACGACCGTGAGTTTGTTAGCTCGCTGGCGACCCGAGTGATTGAAATTACGCCGGAGCGCGTTGTGGACTTCACCGGTAACTACGAAGATTATCTGCGCAGCAAAGGTATCGAATAATATTCCTGTTGTCTGTCCCGGATTGCGGCGCTGCTGCGCCTTATCCGGGCTACCGGCCCACAGACGGCGATGAACCTGTAGCCCGGGCAAGGCGCGTTAGCGCCGCCCCCGGGAGCAGAGCGCATCATGGCTGAATTCCCCGGTGGCAGCGCGAAAAAGGTGAGGACTACACCCGCCACTCGCTCCTTTCTTCACCGTTCACCAGCAGCCTGCGTTTTTCCCCCGCCGGCAACGACACCTTCAGCGCTTTCCACGCCGGACGATAATCGCCGCGCGCGTTCACCTTCAGGTTGATGCTGGCGCTATCGCAAACCATTTCCCATTCTACCCACAGCGCATGGCCATTCTGGTAGCCCCAGCTTTCGCCATCATCTTCAAACAGCAGGCCGCGACGAGTCCCCACGCCCTTCAGCGGGAACAGCTTCAGCTCGCGATTATCGTCTGTTTGCGCATCGACGTGGCGGACGCGCTCGCTCAGCGGCAGGCCTGCTCCGGCGCGAACCAGCAGCGGCAGTTTTTCCAGCGGCGCATCAAGGACGATCCACTGGCCTCCCGCGAACCACTGGTGGCTATCAAAGTCGTACCAGCCGTCCTGATTGGCCGGCAGCCAGACGCGGCGCTGACGCGCGCCGGGTTCGACGACGCTGGCGACCAGCAGATCGCGACCCAGCAGGAAGTCGTCGCATTCGGCAAACGTCTGCGGATCGTGTTCGTGATCGAGGAAGGTCGGACGCAGCATCGGTTCATCGTCGGCGTGAGCCTGCCACAGTAGCGTATAGAGGTACGGCAGCAGACGATAGCGCAGCTCAATGGCTGAACGGATAGCCGGCGTAACTTCCGGGTACATCCAGGCTTCGTTGACCGTCTGGTCGTCATTCCACGAGTGAATGGTAAAGCGCGGATGCATAACGCCGTTTTGTACCCAGCGCACGAACAGCTCCGGGTCCGGTTTATCGCCAGAGAAGCCGCCAACATCGTGTCCGACGTTGAACAGCCCGGAGAGGCTCATTCCCAGCCCCATGCGAGTGTTATAGCGCAGCGTATCCCAGTTGGTACGGTTATCGCCGCTCCAGGTCTGGACGTAGCGCTGCATCCCGGCGCAGCCGGAGCGAGAGATCAGGTACGGTCGTTTGTGCGGCGCAAAGCGCTGCTGAGCCTCCAGCGACGCGCGCATCATCAGTAGCGGCATGACCGGGCGAATATGTTTAATGGCAATTTCCTCGCCAAACCCGTAACAGCGGGCTTCGCCGTCCCAGACTTCATACTCGTTATTATCGTTCCACGTGGAGTCGATGCCCATCTCCAGCAGCTGGGTTGTCACGCCTTCCTGCCACCAGGCGACGGTCTGCGGGTTGGTAAAGTCAAGGTGCGACCCTTCGTCATCCCAGAAGCTGGAGCGCTCGGGAGTATCCGCCTGTGAATCGCGGATAAAAAGCCCGCGCTCCGCGACCTCGTTGTAGCGCGGATGGTCCTGCAGCAGGCAGGGCTTAATATTGGCGGCGAGCTTCAGTCCGGCATCATGGAAGGCCTGGCTCATCACCTTCGGCTGCGGCACCTTATCGTTGTTCCAGTTAAAGACGTAGCGCTTGCCGTCAATCGAGGTATAACCGGAAGAGAGCTGGAACGAATCGCACGGAATGGCGTGTTCATCACACAGGCGGATGAAGTTCATCAGCTGGTTTTGTGCATCCGGCGCGTCGGTGTAGTGCATCGTCGAACCGCTGTAGCCGAGACTCCATTTCGGCCCGAACAGCGTTTTGCCGGTCAGGCGTACGAACGCTTTGGTGATATCCAGTACCCGTTTGCCGGAAAAAAGATAGTAATCGATGTCGCCGGCTTCCGCCTGCCAGCGGCGATAGGCGGTATGGTAATTATCGATTTCGTTGCCGAGATCCAGCCAGCAGCTGCTCAGATTGTCGTAAAACAGACCGTAGCTGACATCGCTACGCTGCGCGATGGTAAACGGAATATGTTTGTACAGCGGGTCGGTGCTCGCCGCGTTATAGCCCATGGCGTCGAGGTTACGCATCTCATAGCGCTTTCCGTTACGCTGCAGATCGCCGGTTTTTTCGCCCAGACCGTAGAAGCGTTCGTCTTTGCGTCGGCTCAGGTAGTGGGCAACGCCGTCGCCGTGCGCATTCGCCAGGTAGGCGCTGGTGGGGCGGTCGTTAACCAGCGGCTGCCACTCGCCGGCCTCATCGCGGTAGCTCCATTCCAGCCACAGAGGCTGGTGGACGGTGACGCGCAGCTGGTCGGTGGCAATGCTCAGGGTATCGCTATGCTCCGTGAGCTGCCAGGCGGGGAGGCTAAAGCCGCTCAAATCTTCGCGCGGGCGTCCTTCCCACGGCACGTCCTGCTGGGGAGCGATACTCCAGGTGCGATCCAGCGCCAGCTGGCCGTGCCGCTTTAGCAGCACGCGGAACATATTCTCTTCCAGCACGTACAGACACAGGGTGTGCTGGCCGTCTACGATCAGCTCAACGTGGTGGTTCTGCCGTTGGTGCAAAGTCCAGTTTTTCAAAGTCTTCATTTTTTTACATCCACTCTCAGGCGCGTTTTGCGCGACGTTCAGCAATAAATGCCACCAGGAATACCGCGCCAATCAGGTCAAAGAACCCCATGGCGATAAATAGCGGGTTGAAGCCGATTTTGTCGGCGGTGACGCCAATCAACAGCGAGAACAGAAAGCTGGCGATCCAGGCGGCGGAGCCGCGCATCCCGTTCACGGTCGCCATCTGTCCTTTATCGAACGACTCCACCACCAGCGCGCTGAGCATGCAGGAGATGATCTGGTGGCCGAAGCCGCCTATCGAAATCAGCACGATGGTGATATAGGGATCGCGGGTGATCGCCACGGTGGCGAGCGAAATCATCAGGAAGGCGCCGGTGACGGAGCTGGCGACCACCGAGTTCACCCGCGAACAGCCGAACCAGCGGGTATACAGTTTGGTCAGATAGCCGCTGGCGACGCTGCCGAGGTCGGCCGCCAGAAACGGCAGCCAGGCAAACATGGCGATTTGTTTTAAATCCATGCCGTGCTCTTTCGCCAGGTAGAGCGGTACCCAGAAGCTCAGCACCGCCCAGGCGGGCTCAGCCATAAAGGCCGGAATGGCGATACCGTAGAAGCGCTTGTTTTTCGATACGGTTTTCAGCGCGGTAAAGAAGGGCAGCTTAACCGGCGGCGCTTCATTGTCCTGCTGGATCAGCGCCAGCTCAGCTTTGCCGAGGTTAGGGTGTTTTTCCGGGTTATGATAGAACGCCCACCACAGCACGACCCACAGCAACGCCAGCGCGCCGGTGAACATGAATGCCCCCTGCCAGCCGAACGAAGCGTGTGCGAAGTAGATAATCGGCGGCGCCAGCATAGCGCCCACGGAGAAGCCGACGCCCGCCCAGCCTGCCGCGATCGGCCGCTCGGATTTTGGAAACCACTCACCCAGCGTTTTGGCGTTGGCTGGCGTCGCCGCCGCCTCAGCGCCGCCCATGAAAAAGCGCAGAATCGCCAGGTGCAGCCAGCTCCCCGCCCCGGCATGGGCGATGCAGGCGATGGCCCACAGGGTGGCGCAGATCATAAAGCCGAGCTTGAGGCCAATAACGTCGATAAGCCAGCCGCAGAGCGGCTGGAAAATGGTGTACGCCAGCTGAAAAGCGCCGACTATCCATGAGTACTGTTCAGTGGTAATACCCAGGGAGGTTTTTAGTTCCGGGGCGATAATCCCCAACGAATTACGCGTGATGTAGTTAACGGTGACGCCGAGTAAAAACAGCACCAGCATCCACCAGCGCAGGTTCTTCACTATGCGGCGCGATTTACTGACCGCCATATCATTATTGAGGCCTTGGCTCATAGAACTCTCCACGAGACATGTAGTAGGGAAAATTGACCAACCCGCTTGCTGAGTTGTCGCTAAAATTTTTTATTTCGTTGTTTGTTAAGGTTGATGTCTCGACACTATTGGTTGACTAATCTCAAAGGTGTTGGACCAATTCAGGCTAAGGGAGAATACGAGCGGGCAATAGCGACAATTTTGCAAATATTTTCATGGGACGATCCAGATCGCAGTATGACATCGCCAAATCGCTTAAAAATATTCACATTCTTAATATGAAAATTTTTTCATGAACAAAGTAGAGCGCGATCACAAAATGGACAAAAAGCTGAAAGTGAGCGAAATCGCGGCGCGTACCGGGCTGTCGGTGAGCACGGTATCGCGGGTGCTGGCGGGAAAAGCGAATACCAGCGCCAGGGCTCGCCAGAGGGTACTGGAGTGCGCCCGCGAGCTGGGCGTGATGGAGGGTATCGCCGCCGGGCGAATGCTGCTCAATAATCTGGTGGTCTTTGCCCCTCAGCGCGCTTTCGATGAACGCACGGATATTTACTACTATCGGGTGATTCAAAGCATCAATAGCGCTCTTATGCCGCATGAGGTACACCTGCGCTATTGCGCGCTGGAAGAGAACGACAGCGATGCCAATTTGTTTTTGCAGCGCATGCATGAAGCATCGACCCAGGCCGCGATTTTACTGGGTATCGACGATCCGCATATTCACGATCTGGCGGCCGATCTGGCGAAGCCCTGCGTGATGATTAACTGCCACGACGCGGGAATGCGTTTACCCTCCGTCGCGCCGGATCATCGGCTGATCGGCCAGTTCGCCGCCCGGTATCTGTTTGAGATGGGGCATCAGGCGATCATGAACGTGATGTGCCTGCGCCGCTATACCATGGAGCTACGTCTGCTGGGCATTAAGCAGGCATGGCGGGCGCGGAATCTCCGTTTCGTTGACGGCAGGGATTTACTCGCTGTGGCCAACTTCAGCGCCAGGGATACCGAGGAAAAAGTCGGGGAGTGGCTGGATCAGCGCGGCGATGGCCCGCTGCCGACGGCATTTCTGGTGGGCGGTGATTTTATGGCGGCAGGCACGATCGCCGCATTACAAAAACGCGGTTTGCGCGTCCCGCAGGATGTTTCCGTCATGAGCATCGACGGCTTTAACCTGGCGGCGATCCAGGATGTACCGCTAACCGCCGTCCACGTCCCACGCGATGAATTAGGGGTCGAAGCGGTACATCTATTACAGCAGAGGCTGATCCGTCCCGATGCGCCGCACGGCGCGTTACTCCTGCACGGGACGCTGGCGGTACGCGATTCGGTGCGGCGGATACGCGCCGGTAACCGCCGTACCGCCGTTGAAGCAAAGGGGTTATATGATGATTAATTCGCCATCCCCAGCGCGCGCTTACCGTGGATATTTAAGTCATCCAGCGTAAAGCGGCCTTCCCAGTCGCTTTCATAATCCTCGCGGGGGAAATCTCCCGGCGAAGCGCCGCGCGCCAGCGCCGCTTTGACCTTCTGCGCGTAGGCGAGGTTTTTCTCACACATTGGCGCGGCGGGAATATACATCACGTTGCCCCAGCCCTGCTGATTTTCCACCGGCGCGACCGAGTGGATCACGTCGCAGTGCCACCATACCGAATCGCCGGCATTCAGCGCCGGAATCGAGCTTAAGGCTTTGATCAGCAGCGGGTGCCATTTTTCCGAAATCGGCAGCACCTTGCCCGGCGCGACGCCGCATAGCTCATCTTCCGGGACATCATCGAGCAGCGGACGCAGCAGCACGTAAGCCATCGCTTCCGGGATCGGCACCACGTGCAGCAGACCCTGATCGGGGATCATATCGGAGAGCGCGGTCCACCCCTGGAAGGTGCGGAACACCGAGCATTTGGTGGTGTTGTCGACCGTATACTCTTCGACTTCGGTGCGGTGCGCCGCGTCCCACGGATCGTAAGCATCAATGTTGCCGTTAAACACGTCGGCAAACACTTTCTGATAGGCCGGCAGCAGCCAGCGCTCCAGGGCGCCGGAATCGGTATGCGCCCCCAATCCTTTCGAGGTGGTTCCCGGCGGGCGGCGGCGAATGCGGTCCGGGTAAATGACGCTAACGTCCGGGTCGAACCACTGCTTGCCGTCGCGGTTAAAGGTCCACAGACGGTTGAGGAACGACTGCACGGCGGCCATTTCATCGCTCTGTCGCGCCTGCATCTGCGCCTGGGACCAGTAAATCGGATAGATTTCCGGGCGCGAAGCTTCCAGCGACCCGAAAAAGGTATCGCCGGGACCTTTATAAACGTCATCGAAATGGTTGCGATCGAGATACTCGAGCATTGCGTTGTCCCACGCCAGCGCCTGTTCGCGAGAAAAATGGCCCTTGATAACGGCGCAGCCGCGACGCTTGATGAGCTCGCGCTGGGCTTCCGTGACCTGGCCCCGGGCAATATCGGCGAACGGGATCGTCGGCCAGACGTCCTGACCGCTGGCCTTAAGGGCGTCAATCTCTTCCAGACGCGCGGCAATACGCGCCGTCAGCCTATCGAACACCGCCTGCACGTCGCCAATTTGCGCCCGCAGATCCTGTTTAATCCGGCGGATGGCCGCTTTGGGGTCGGCGGGCAAAGTTTCACAGGTATGGGTAACAGCCATAATGACCTCTCATCTTTCATTCGAAAGTAACATATCTTACATATGATAATTTAAGTTAAAATTAAGTTAATGCAAGTTTAAAATTATGCGGAGGTGCACAAAACGGGAAGCCGGGGCGGTAAACCCCGGGTGGCGTTACTCGTTGAATGGGGCGGCGTGGTCGAGGACGGCCTGAATGACGTTCAGCGCGCCGTCGTGGTTGTTATCATCGGTGGCAAAACGCGACACCGCCTTGATGCTTTCGGCGGCGTTGGCCATCGCGAAAGAGTATTTCACCAGCTTGAGCATTTCCGTATCGTTAGCGCTGTCGCCAATGGCCACGCAGGCCTGCGGCGAGATGTTCCAGCGCTTCAGCAGACGGCTGATGCCGTTAGCTTTATGCAGGCCGGGGATAATCAAATCGACGAAGCCGAAGCCGCTGGTGACCGGCTTCATGATGCCGTCCAGCGAGACGTGCAGTTTGTCGATAAGCTGCGGGATTTCGCTATCCGGCAGGTTAAGGGAAAACTTAAACAGCGTGTCGTCGATGTCATGATAGCTGCTAATGCGCTGCAGGCGATGGTAGTGCTTTGACATCAGGGTGACGAACGCCTCGGGCGCGCGCTCGCTGACGTAAGCGCTCTCGAGGCCGCAGGCGACGAAGTTGAGCTGCGGGTCTTTCAGCAGTTCGCCAATGACGACCTGGGATTCATGCCGGGTGAGTTCGCCGTGGAACAGCTGTTGACCGCGTTCGTAAACCAGCGCGCCGTTCTCGGCAACAAAGGAGATTTGTTCACGGATTTCCGGGAAAAAAGAGATCAGCTGGTAGTACTGGTTGCCGCTGGCGACCACGAACTCAATACCCTGCTGCTGGAGTTGCGCGAACTGCGCGAGAAAACGCGAGCGGTCATACTGCTTGGCGTCATTGAGAAAAGTTCCGTCCATATCGGTGACGATAACTTTAACGGTCATAACACATGCTCCTGGCTTAACTTCGACCAGTAACATTCTAATTACAATGTGATGGGGAGCACAAATTTATTTCGAATGAAAGTTTGCGTTCACCTCTGTGCAGCGTAAAACCCCGGATTGCGGCGTAAACGCCTTACCCGGGCTACCGGCCCGCAAACGGCTTCGAACCTGTAGCCCGGCTAAGCGCAGCGCAAGCCGGGGAATGAGATTTACAGCGTATGCTCGGTACGGGCGATAATATCGTCCTGAGCATCCGGCGAGAGGGCGGTAAAGAACGCCGAGTAACCGGCCACGCGGACCACTAAATCACGATACTGGTCGGGGTGTTTCTTCGCTTCCAGCAGCGTCTCGCGCGACACGATGTTGTACTGAATATGCCAGCCTTTGTGTACCTCGAAGAAGGTGCGCAGCAGCACCATCAGTTTCTGCTTATCGGATTCGTTCTCCAGCGTGGCCGGGTTCAGCTTCTGGTTAAGCAGTACGCCGCCGAGGATTGAGCCGGTCGGCAGTTTGCCCACCGAGCTGATTACCGCGGTCGGCCCGAGATGGTCGGTACCGGAGGCCGGGCTGGCCCCTTCCGCCAGCGGCGAGTGCGCTTTACGGCCATCCGGCGTCGCCATGGTCTGCGCGCCAAACGGCACGTTGGCGGAGATGGACGAGGTGCCGGCATAGTAGTTGCCGCCGATCGGGCCGCGACCGTAGCGCGGGTTATGATACAGCTTCAGCTCGTCGATATAGGTCTGGTAGGCGCGAGCCAGCAGTATATCCACGCTGTCTTCATCGTTGCCGTATTTCGGCGCGCCGTTGATTAAGCGCTGGCGAAGCTGTTCGTGGGTCAGGCCTTCGAAGTCTTCAGCCAGCGCCTTTGCCAGCTCCTGCTGGCCAATAACGCCCTGATCGAACACCAGCTTCTTCACCGCAGCCAGGCTGTTGCCGAGGTTAGCGATGCCGACCTGCAGACCGGATACCCAGTCATATTTCGCGCCGCCCTGCTTGATGCTCTTCGCGCGCTCGATGCAGTCATCGACCAGCGCCGAGCAGAGGATATCGTGCACGTTCTCTTCCAACATGGTGTCGACCACGTACTCAATCTCGATAGATTTGCGCGTGTAGTAGCGGATCTGCGTATCCCAGTCGGCCAGAACCTGTTCAAAGCTGTCGAAGTTACCTTTTGACAGCGCATGTTCCTGCGGCAGGAAAACCTGGCCGCTGGTGGCGTCGCGGCCGCCTTCCAGGGTTGCCAGCATGACGCGGGCGAAGTTGATAAAGCTCATCCCGGTGCAGCGATAGCCCCATTTACCGCCGACGGCGGTTTCGATGCAGCCGATAGCGGCATAGTCGTACGCGTCCTGCGGCTCAATCCCCAGTTTGATAAATTCCGGGATGACGATTTCATCGTTGTTGAACGCCGGCATACCGAAGCCGCAGCGGATCACCTGCACGCAGGCGTCGAGGAAGTCGTTGCTGATGCCCGCGTGATAGCGCACGCTGAGGTTAGGCTGAGTCGAACGCAGCCGACCGCAGGATTCCAGGATGGCGTAGGAGAGCGGATTCACCGCGTCCTGCGCGTTGCCGTCCACCAGATTCTGGCCGCCGATGGTGACGTTCTGGTACAGCGGGCTACCGGCGGAAGCCTTAGAGTGCGAGCCGGAGCGAATTTTGTTCACTTCCAGCAGCTTCAGCCAGCAGCAGTGCAGCAGCTCAATGGCGTGTTCGCGATCCAATGATTGTGCCAGCTCAACGTCGCGGCGATAGTAAGGGTAGAGATACTGGTCCATACGGCCGAAAGAGACCGAGTGACCGTTGGATTCGATCTGCAGAATCAGCTGGATGAAATAGCACAGCTGCAGCGCCTGCCAGAAGGTTTTCGGCGGCTCGTGGGCGATAATATCGCAGTTTTCGGCTATCGCCAGCAGCTCGTCGCGGCGGGATTCGCGGCTCTCCGTCGCGGCCATGCTGCGCGCCAGCCCGGCATAGCGCTTACAGTGTTCGCTGACCGCTTCCAGCACGATATCAATGGCTTTAAGGAACTGCTCGCCGTGCAGATCTTCCAGCACGGTCAGGTTAATGCGCGAACGGCGCTCGGCGACTTTCGCCCGCATGCCGTCGAGGCCTTTTTCCAGCAGCAGTGGATAGTTAACCGCAAGGTGAGCGTCGCCGGAGGTCATATTGCCTTCGGCTTTGATAATGCCGGTCGCCAGCAGCGCTTTTTGCTCGTCGGTAAACATGCCGTAGCAGCGATCCTGTACGGTTTGGCCGCGCCACCACGGGCACACTTCATGGAGCACGCGTTTGTTCTCTTCGCTAACGGCAAAACCGGCGCCGGGGCGATCGGCGAGGTCGTCGATCTCTTTTTCGATCCAGCTTACGGTGTATTCCGGGAAGATGGGCGCCGCGCGAACTTCGCTGGCCTGGTTGCCGACAATCAGTTCATCGTGCTTAATCCAGATCGTGCGTTCCGCCAGGTGATGAGCCAGCGCCAGCGCGCGGCGTACCGGGATCGGTTTATCCAGGTGCTGCTGATAGGCTTCGGTATAGTGCAGGGCGCGCTCGGTACAGACCGGCGGCTTAACGATATGCACCAGCGCCATTTTATGCGCCTGAATGCGCGGGCTCAGAGTATCCAGTTTCAACGTTGTCATAGGGTTATCCTCGTAGAGTCGCCGTTAAACCTTTGCTCTGAGCATAGCGCTGCGCGAAGGCGAGCAGCTCGGGGGCAGCAAGCGGTTTGTCCGGAGCGGTATAGGGCTGACTGAGTAATTGGTATTTATTCATGCCTAAGGTGTGGTAAGGCAGGAAGTGGATCTCGCCAACCTGTAAACGGTCAGCGGCAAAATCGGTAATAGCGGCAATATCGCTTTCATTAGCGTTAAAGCCCTGGATCAACGGCACGCGAATGATGATTTTCTTTCCGGCCTGCGCGACGCGCTGCAGATTATCCAGCACCCGGCGGGCGCTGCCGTCCGTCCATTGCTGGAAAATCGCTTCGTTAACGTGCTTGAGGTCGGCGAGAAACAGGTCGATAAACGGCAAAGAGGGCTCAACGTATTTCCACGGCACGTGCAGACAGGTTTCGACCGCGGTGTGGATCCCCGCGTTGTGGTTGGCCTCAAACAGCTGTCGGGCCAGCCCGGGATTCATAAACGGCTCGCCGCCGGAAAGCGTGACGCCGCCACCGCTGCGATCGTAGAATGGCTTGTCGCGCAGTACCGTGGCCATAATCTCGTCGACGCTTTTCTCTTCGCCGCACACGGTTAATGCCGTGGTCGGGCAGCAGTCGCGCAATTTGCCGATATGCGCATCGGTGAGCTTTTCGCGGTGGATAATCAGACCGTCCAGCTTGCGGGTAATCACCTCCGGCGCAGCCTGCTGGCAGAGGTCGCAGCCATCCAGGCAAAGGCGGACGTCATACAGCAAATCCGCCGTGCGGGCGCGGCTTTCCGGATTCTGGCACCAGCGGCAGCCCAGCGAACACCCTTTGAGGAAGACGACAGTGCGGATCCCCGGGCCGTCATGGGTTGAATAACGCTGAATGTTGAAGATCATGATTCACCCTCTTGTTTGCATATGAAGATTAAATTACTTTCGAATGAAAGTTGTATTGATATAAATCAACAAGCAGAAAGAGGGAGGAGAATGAAGGTTAAAATGCCGCTGCGGGTCACAACACATCCGGCGACAGCGCCGCCGGAGAGGGTCAGGGCGTACCGCACACCTCGCAGTGAGGGTTACGCGGCAGCCTCATTTCACGGAACTGACAGCGCATGGCGTCGTACATGATGATTTTTCCCGTTGCCGGGCTGCCATAGCGGGTCAGCAGCTTAATCGTTTCCATCGCCTGCAGCGAACCGATGATGCCGACCAGCGGCGCCATGACGCCGGCTTCGACGCAGGTGAGGGCGTTTTCGCCAAACAGGCGGCTCAGGCAGCGGTAGCAGGGTTCATCTTCCTGATACGTAAAGACGCTGATTTGCCCTTCCATGCGAATCGCCGCGCCGGAGACCAGCGGCGTTTTATGGCGGAAACATCCGGCGTTGAGCTGGTTACGGATCGCGACGTTGTCGGTACAGTCGAGCACCAGATCGTGGGCGGTGATTTGCGCCGCCAGCGCCTCGTCTTCCAGCCGCGCGTTGAGCGCCGTGAGCTGAACGTGGGGATTAATCCGCGCCAGCGCGGCGCGGGCGGAGTCGACCTTCGGCTGGCCGATGGTGTCGTCGCTGTGCAGCGTCTGGCGCTGAAGGTTGGAGAGCGAGACGGTGTCGAAATCGAGCAGGGTTAGCTGGCCGACGCCTGCCGCCGCCAGATACTGCGCGGCGGCGCAGCCCAGCCCACCGAGGCCGACGACCAGCACGCGGGAGGCTTTCAGCTGCTCCTGACCGTCAAAATCGAAATCGCGGAGAATAATCTGCCGGTTATAGCGCAGCATCTCCGCATCGCTCAGCTCCACGCCCATTACAGCCCTCCGAACAGATGATTAAACGGCTCGACTTCCACCCATTCGCCCGCTTCCACGTTGCCGCGCTCGCGTTCGAGAACGATAAAGCAGTTGCCGAGGCTGAATGAACTGAAGATATGCGAGCCCTGGTGACCGGTGCTGCTAACCACCAGCTCGCCGTCCGGACTGCGCTGCAGCACGCCGCGCTGAAAATCGAGGCGGCCCGGCGATTTCTTCAGGCCGGAGGCGGCGCGAACGCGCAGGCGCATCGGCTGAGCTTGCCCGACGTTGCCGGACAGCTTCGCCAGCAGCGGCTGAACCAATTGGTAGAAGGTCAGCGTTGCGGAAACCGGGTTGCCGGGCAGGCCGCAGAACCAGCTGTGGTTGAGCTTGCCGAAAGCGAAAGGTTTACCCGGCTTAATCGCCAGCTTCCAGAAGCCGATTTCCCCCAGCTCTTCGAGGATCGCTTTGGTGTAGTCCGCCTCGCCGACGGAAACGCCGCCGGAACTAATCACCACGTCGGCCTGCTGGTCAGCCTGAATAAAGGCTTCGCGCAGCTTAGCCGGGTCGTCGGGAATAATGCCGAGGTTAATGACCTCGCAGCCCAGCTCCTGCAGCATCAGGTGCACCGCCAGGCGGTTGGTATCGTAAATTTGCCCGTCGGCCAGCGGCTGGCCCGGCAGCTGGAGCTCATCGCCGGTGGAGAAGACCGCCACCCGCACTTTACGCACCACCTCAACCTCGGCAATTCCCAGCGAGGCGATGACCGGCAGCTCGGCGGCGGTCAGGCGGGTACCTGCGGGGAAGACGACCGCGCCGTGGGCGATGTCTTCGCCAAGACGACGAATATTCTGCCCGTTTTTCACCGGGGCGAGGAAGCAGATACCCTCATCGGTTTGTTCGGCCTGCTCCTGCATCACCACCGCGTCGCAGCCTTCCGGCACCGGCGCGCCGGTCATAATGCGGATACAGGTGCCCGCGGGCCAGACGCCATCAAAGGGTTGACCGGCGAAGGCCTTGCCGGCCACCGGCAGCGCTGCGCCCTCGGTGAGATCCGCCAGGCGCACGGCGTAGCCGTCCATCGCCGAGTTATCAAAACCGGGAACGTTAAGCGGCGAAACGAGATCATGGGCGGTCACGCGCGAAAAGGCCTGCAACAGCGGTACGGTATCCGTCGCATTCAGCGGCGTAATACGAGTGAGCATCTGGGTCAGGGCTGTGTCGAGCGGCATCAGTCCGGCGGTAAAATCCATGGGTTTCTCCTGCGGGCAAACATCGAAAACGCCTATTATGGCAGAAAAGAGAGACGGGCTATAACCCATCTGGCGACAAGCTTTACATCACCGTCCGCTCTTTCTATATTCAAAAATTGTATAGGACAGTCAGCACGATAATGATATTTATACACTTTATCGTTAAGGAATGGCGCAATGGGTAAGGCGGTTATAGCAATTCACGGCGGGGCCGGGGCGATTAGCCGCGCGCAGATGACGCCGGCGCGCGAGCGGGAGTACGTGGCGGCGCTGTCGGCGATTGTCGATAGTGGACAAAAAATGCTGGCGGCCGGGGCCAGCGCGCTGGATACGGTAACCGAAGCGGTCCGGCTGCTGGAGGAGTGTCCGTTATTTAACGCCGGTATTGGCTCCGTATTTACCCGCGATAGTCGCCATGAGCTCGATGCCTGCGTGATGGATGGTTACAGCTTACAGGCGGGGGCCGTGGCCGGGGTTCAGCATTTACGCAATCCTGTGCTGGCGGCGCGTCTGGTGCTGGAGCAAAGCCCGCACGTGCTGTTGATTGGCGAGGGGGCGGAAGCGTTTGCCGCTTCCCGCGGTATGGCGCGGGTCGATAACAGCCTGTTTTCGACCCCCGAGCGTTTGCTGCAGCTGCGTCAGGCGCAGAAGGGCGACGATATCGTGCTCGATCACCACGCCGCGCCGCTGGATGAACGGCACAAAATGGGCACCGTCGGCGCGGTCGCGATGGATCTGGCGGGCAACCTCGCGGCGGCGACCTCCACCGGCGGCATGACCAATAAGCTACCGGGACGCGTCGGCGACAGCCCGCTGCCCGGTGCGGGCTGCTATGCCAATAACGCCAGCGTCGCCGTTTCCTGTACCGGTACCGGCGAAGTGTTTATACGTACGCTCGCGGCCTACGATATTTCGGCGCTGATGGAGTATAGCCAGCTCAGCCTGCAGGAGGCCTGCGAAAGGGTGGTGATGGAGAAACTTCCGGCGCTGGGCGGCAGCGGCGGCCTGATCGCCATCGACAGAGAAGGCAACGTGGCGCTGCCGTTTAATAGCGAAGGCATGTACCGGGCCTGGTGTTATGCGGGCGATACGCCCACGATTGGTATTTATCGCGAATAAGAGGAAAGGGCGTTGCCGCATAGTCAAGAAATCGATGCCGATGATGTTCTGCAGGTGCGCGGCCTGAACGTCGTGTTCAATCAGCAGCAGCAGGCTTTTTCCGCCGTCCGCGACCTGTCGTTTACCCTGCGGCGCGGCGAGACGCTGGCGATTGTCGGCGAGTCCGGCTCCGGGAAGTCGGTGACGTCCCTGGCGCTGATGCGCCTGCTCGACCAGGCGGTCAGCGAAGTGCGCAGCGATGCGCTGCTGCTGCGTCGTCGCAGCCGGCAGGTGATTGAGCTGAGCGAACAGTCTGAAACCGAGATGCGCGGCGTGCGCGGCGCGGATATGGCGATGATCTTCCAGGAGCCAATGACGTCGCTGAATCCGGTCTTCACCATCGGTGAACAGATTGCCGAATCTATCCGCTTACACCAGGGGCTGAAGCATGATGAGGCCCTGCGCGAAGCGAAGAAAATGCTCGATCAGGTGCGCATTCCGGAAGCGGAAGCCATGCTCTCGCGCTATCCGCATCAGCTTTCCGGCGGGATGCGTCAGCGGGTGATGATCGCCATGGCGCTCTCCTGCCGACCGGCTGTGCTGATTGCCGATGAACCGACCACCGCGCTGGACGTGACTATCCAGGCGCAGATTTTACAGCTGATTGCCGTCCTGCAAAAAGAGATGGCGATGGGCGTTATCTTTATTACCCACGATATGGGCGTGGTCGCCGATATCGCCGACCGCGTGCTGGTGATGTATCGCGGCGAAGCGGTGGAAACCGGCAGCGTGGAGGAGATTTTCCGCGCCCCGAAGCACCCGTATACTCAGGCGCTGCTGGCCGCGGTGCCGCGGCTGGGGGCAATGCGCGGCACTTCACTGCCGCGCCGCTTCCCGCTGTTAAACCAGGGCCCGTCGCCGGAGGGGCAGAATACCGTTGTGCCCGGGGAACCGATCCTGAAAGTTCGCGATCTGGTGGCGCGCTTCCCGCTGCGTAGCGGTATTCTCAACCGCATTACCCGCGAGGTGCATGCGGTCGAAAAGGTCAGCTTTGATTTATGGCCCGGCGAAACCCTGAGCCTGGTGGGAGAGTCCGGCTGCGGTAAATCAACGACCGGCCGGGCGCTGCTGCGGCTGGTGGAAACTCAGGGCGGCAGCATCACCTTCAACGGCCAGCGGATTGATACGCTGACGGGCAGTAAGCTTCAGGCGCTGCGCCGCGATATCCAGTTTATCTTTCAGGACCCCTACGCTTCCCTCGACCCACGGCAAACGGTGGGCTATTCGATTATGGAACCGCTGCGCGTGCATCGGCTGCTGGAGGGCGATGCCGCTCGTGAGCGGGTCCGTTGGCTGCTGGAACGCGTCGGGCTGGAGCCGGAGCATGCGTGGCGCTATCCGCACGAGTTTTCCGGCGGCCAGCGGCAGCGCATCTGTATTGCCCGCGCGCTGGCGCTCAATCCGAAAGTGGTGATTGCCGATGAGTCGGTATCGGCGCTTGATGTGTCGATTCGCGCGCAAATTATCAATCTGATGCTCGATCTACAGCGTGAGATGGGTATCGCATTTCTGTTTATCTCCCATGACATGGCGGTGGTTGAGCGCATCAGCCACCGCGTGGCGGTGATGTATCGCGGGCGCATTGTCGAGATCGGCCCGCGCCGCGCCGTGTTTGAAAACCCGCAGCACCCCTATACCCGTAAACTGATGGCCGCCGTTCCGGTGGCCGATCCTGCGCATCGTCGTCCGCAGCGCGTGCTGCTCTCAGACGAGCTGCCGGGCAACATCTTTAAGCGCGGCGAAGAGGGGATCAGTACGCCGTTACAGCAGGTGGGACCGGGGCACTTTGTCGCCAGAGAGCCCGCCGCCGACGTGCTGGCGCGCTAACAACGACACCAATAATGCAGCATTTCAGGAGAACAACATGACTCAACGCGTTTCAGGCAAATGGCTGTTGGCGCTGGGCGTCGCTTCGGCGCTGACAGCGGCTCCGGCCTTTGCCGCAAAAGATGTGGTGGTGGCGGTCGGCTCTAACTTTACGACCCTCGACCCGTATGATGCTAACGACACGCTGTCGCAGGCCGTCGCGAAGTCCTTCTATCAGGGGCTGTTCGGCCTTGATAAAGAGATGAAATTGCAAAACGTGCTGGCGGAAAGCTATACCGTTTCCCCGGACGGCCTGGTGTATACCATTAAGCTGCATCCGGGGGTGAAGTTCCAGGACGGAACCGAGTTCAATGCCGAAGCGGTTAAGGCGAACCTCGATCGCGCCAGCAATCCGGAAAATCATCTCAAGCGCTATAACCTGTATAAAAATATCGCCAGCACCGAGGCGGTTGACCCGACAACGGTGAAAATCACCCTTAAACAACCTTTCTCGGCGTTTATCAATATCCTGGCCCACCCGGCGACGGCGATGATTTCTCCGGCGGCGCTGAAGAAATATGGTAAAGAGATTGGTTTCCATCCGGTTGGCACCGGCCCGTACCAGCTCGACACCTGGAATCAGACCGACTTCGTTAAAGTGAAGAAGTTCGCCGGTTACTGGCAGCCGGGGCTGCCGAAGCTGGACTCCATCACCTGGCGTCCGGTCGTGGATAACAATACCCGCGCGGCGATGCTGCAGACCGGCGAAGCGCAGTTTGCGTTTCCGATCCCTTACGAGCAGGCGCCGCTGCTGGCGAAAAACAGCAAGCTGGAGCTGGTGGCCAGCCCGTCGATCATGCAGCGCTATATCAGCATGAACGTGACGCAGAAGCCGTTTGATAACCCCAAAGTGCGCGAGGCGATTAACTACGCCATTAACCGTCAGGCGCTGGTAAAAGTCGCCTTTGCGGGCTATGCCACCCCGGCGACCGGCGTGGTGCCGCCGTCAATTGCCTACGCTGAAAGCTACAGCGCCTGGCCGTACGATCCGGCGAAGGCTCGCGAGCTGCTGAAAGAGGCGGGCTATCCGAATGGATTTAGCACCACGCTGTGGTCGTCGCACAACCACAGTACGGCGCAGAAAGTGCTGCAGTTTACCCAGCAGCAGCTGGCGCAGGTGGGCATTAAGGCGCAGCTGACGGCGATGGATGCGGGCCAGCGCGCGGCGGAAGTGGAAGGTAAGGGGCAGAAAGAGAGCGGCGTACGCATGTTCTATACCGGCTGGTCGGCGTCGACCGGAGAAGCGGACTGGGCGCTGTCGCCGCTGTTCGCGTCGCAGAACTGGCCGCCGACCCTGTTCAATACGGCTTTCTATAGCAATCCCCAGGTGGATAAAGACCTCAACGACGCGCTGAAAACCACCGATGCGCAGGAAAAAACGCGGCTGTATAAAGACGCGCAGGATACTATCTGGAAAGAGTCGCCGTGGGTGCCGCTGGTGGTAGAGAAACTGGTCTCGGCGCACAGTAAAAATCTGACCGGATTCTATATCCAGCCGGATACCGGATTTAGCTTTGAACAGGCGGATCTTAAGTAGATAGCTGTGGGTCCCCTGGCGCAGGCTGCGGGGACTTCGCGCAAGGAGAAGCATGCTCAATTATGTGATTAAACGCCTGCTGGGGCTGATCCCCACGCTGCTGATTGTGGCGGTGCTGGTGTTTCTGTTCGTGCATATGCTGCCCGGGGACCCGGCGCGGCTGATTGCCGGGCCGGAAGCCGATGCTCAGGTGGTGGGAATGGTGCGCCAGCAGCTGGGGCTCGATCGGCCGCTGCACGTGCAGTTCTGGCATTATATCACCAATATTGTGCAGGGGGATTTCGGTACCTCGATGGCCTCGCGTCGCCCGGTAAGCAGCGAAATCGCCAGCCGTTTCATGCCCACGTTCTGGTTAACGCTCGCCAGCATGAGCTGGGCGGTGATCTTCGGTATGGCGGCGGGGATCGTGGCGGCAGTCTGGCGCAACCGCTGGCCGGATCGCCTGGGAATGGCGCTGGCGGTAACCGGCATCTCGTTTCCGGCGTTCGCGCTCGGCATGCTGCTGATGCAGGTCTTTTCCGTTGAGCTGGGCTGGCTGCCGACGGTGGGTGCGGACAGCTGGCGCCACTATATTCTGCCTTCGCTGACCCTGGGCGCGGCGGTGGCGGCGGTAATGGCGCGCTTTACCCGCGCCTCGTTCGTCGATGTCCTGCATGAAGATTACATGCGTACCGCGCGGGCGAAAGGCGTCAGCGAAACGCTGGTGGTGCTCAAGCACGGCCTGCGTAACGCGATGATTCCTGTCGTCACCATGATGGGCCTGCAGTTCGGCTTTTTGCTCGGCGGTTCAATCGTGGTGGAGAAGGTCTTTAACTGGCCAGGCCTCGGGCGTCTGCTGGTGGACTCGGTGGAGATGCGCGACTATCCGGTGATTCAGGCGGAGGTCCTCCTGTTTTCGCTGGAGTTTATTCTTATTAATTTAGTGGTGGACGTGCTGTATGCCGCCATTAATCCGGCTATCAGGTACAAGTAAGGTGCGATTGCTCAACTGGAGAAGACAAGCGGCTATCAACGCGATGCCGGGGATTAAACCCGGGCAGATACGTACCCCGTGGCACGAGTTCTGGCGGCGGTTTCGCGGTCAGCCGGTGGCGATGGGGGCAGGGGTATTTGTTCTGCTGCTGATTGCGGTGGCGATCGTGGCGCCGTGGATTGCGCCGTTCGACGCGGAAAACTATTTTGATTACGACCGGCTCAACGACGGCCCGTCAATGATGCACTGGTTTGGCGTTGATTCGCTGGGGCGGGATATCTTTAGTCGGGTGCTGGTCGGCGCGCAGATCTCGCTGGCCGCCGGGGTACTGGCGGTATTCATCGGCGCGGCCATCGGCACCGTACTTGGGCTACTGGCCGGGTATTACGAAGGCTGGTGGGATCGCATCATTATGCGTATCTGCGACGTGCTGTTCGCTTTCCCGGGGATTTTGCTGGCAATTGCGGTCGTGGCGGTAATGGGGAGCGGGATGTCGAACGTCATCATCGCGGTGGCGATCTTTTCGATCCCGGCTTTTGCGCGTCTGGTGCGCGGCAATACCCTGGTGCTTAAGCAGCAGACCTTTATTGAGTCGGCGCGCAGCATCGGCGCCAGCGACGCTACTATCCTGTTTAATCATATTTTGCCCGGAACGGTATCATCGATAGTGGTCTACTTTACGATGCGTATCGGGGTGTCGATTATCTCCGCTGCCAGCCTGTCATTTCTGGGGCTTGGCGCGCAGCCGCCGACGCCGGAGTGGGGGGCGATGCTGAACGAGGCGCGGGCGGATATGGTGATGGCGCCGCACGTGGCGCTGTTCCCGGCAATCGCGATTTTTCTGACGGTACTGGCGTTTAACCTGCTGGGTGACGGCCTGCGCGATGCGCTGGATCCGAGGATAAAAGGGTAGCGTTCGAGGATTGTGCAGCCCGAACAGGTGTCCGGGAAAGCACACCGCACGTTAATCCTGTGCGGTTTTGTCGCCCGGATAAGGCGCGCGAGCGCCGTCATCCGGGATAGGTTAAGCGGGCGGAATTAAACCCGGCTGCCCCACAGATCGTATTCGTCGGCGTGTTCGACTTTCACCCGCACAACGTCGCCCGGTTTGACTTTACTCTCACCGTTCAGGTAGACCGCGCCGTCGATTTCCGGCGCATCGGCCATGCTGCGGCCAATTGCCCCTTCTTCATCCACTTCGTCGATCAGCACCATAATTTCACGACCGACTTTCTCCTGCAGGCGCTCGGCGGAGATCTGCTGCTGCAGCTGCATAAAGCGGTTCCAGCGCTCTTCTTTCACCTCTTCCGGCACCTGATCCGCCAGTTCGTTGGCGGTCGCGCCTTCAACCGGGCTGTATTTGAAGCAGCCGACGCGGTCGAGGCGAGCTTCTTTCAGGAAGTCGAGCAGCATCTGGAAATCGTCTTCCGTTTCACCCGGGAAGCCGACGATAAAGGTCGAGCGCAGGGTGAGTTCCGGGCAGACTTCGCGCCACTGCTTGATGCGCGCCAGCTGACGGTCGGCGGAGCCCGGACGCTTCATCATCTTGAGAATACGCGGGCTGGCGTGCTGCAGCGGAATATCGAGGTAGGGCAGAATTTTGCCTTCCGCCATCAGCGGGATCACATCATCGACGTGCGGGTATGGATAGACGTAGTGCAGGCGCACCCAGATACCGAGCTTCGCCAGCTCTTCGCACAGGCTAACCATACTGGTTTTGACCGGCATACCGTTGTGGAAACCGCTGCGATGTTTGACATCAACGCCGTAGGCGGAGGTGTCCTGAGAGATCACCAGCAGCTCTTTGACGCCGGCGTCGGCCAGGCGTTTGGCTTCCGCCAGCACTTCGCCAATCGGACGGCTGACCAGATCGCCGCGCATTGACGGGATAATGCAGAAGGTGCAGCGATGGTTGCAGCCTTCGGAAATTTTTAAGTAAGCGTAATGGCGCGGCGTCAGCTTCACGCCCTGTTCCGGCACCAGGCTGAGGAACGGGTTATGTTTAGGCTTCGGCGCGTAGTGGTGGACGTGTTCCAGCACCTGTTCATAGCTGTGCGGGCCGGTAATTTCCAGCACCTTCGGATGCACTTCGCGGATCTGATCTTCTTTTGCGCCCAGGCAGCCGGTGACGATCACTTTGCCGTTTTCTTTCAACGCTTCGCCAATCGCTTCCAGCGACTCCTGCACGGCGCTATCGATAAAGCCGCAGGTGTTAACGATAACCATATCAGCGTTATCGTAGGAGGGAACCACGTCATATCCTTCGGTACGCAGTTCAGTCAGGATACGTTCTGAGTCCACGAGGTTTTTCGGGCAGCCCAGAGAGACAAAGCCGATCTTCGGCTGAGGGGTGACATTGCTCATAGCTTAAAAAGTGTTCAATTATTGGGATGGTCAGGGCAGGGATTCTACAGAGATCGGCGGAAAGTTTATACTCCTTTTCTTGTTAGCCTGGCGATGTCCGTGTTTCTTTTTATCGGGATGATTATCCAGATTGTTAATCAAAATAAGGGAGTTATTCACCTTTTATCTCTGCAACCCGGGGAAGTCGGTTTAGATCTGGTTTAACCTGAAGCGGTAAAATAGCCGCTGCTTTCAGTCTTTATTTTTATCAGGTTTCCCATGTTTAAAAAGTTGGGTGGTTTCGTCTGCGCGCTGTCCATGATTGGCGCGACGCCCGTTTATGCCAACGAGATGGCGTTATATTCGGTCAATACCGGTTCCTTTGTTTATCACATGACCGGCAATCACGGTCAATATAACGAAAAATTCAATAACCAATTTTTTTCCGTTGAGCGCAAGCTGTCAGCGGATTCAAAGTACAGCCTGTTGGCCGGCACCATGAAGAATAGCTTTGCCGACCGCTGCCTCTCGTTAGGGGCAAGAAGAGACTGGTACGCGGGGGCAAGCGGCTGGACGTTCAAGGGCGTCTATGCCTATACCGGCGAGTTTTTCTTTAAAGCCTTTCGCGATTGCGGGGATTCAGGCACCTATCGAACGGCGAAGAAAATCACCGGCGTCGGTTTCTCTCCCTATATTTATCATGGCCTGCAGTACAATTTTACCGATTATTTCGGCGTGGAAACGGGCATTATCGTCCCGGCCATATTTGTGATGAGCGTGCAGTGGAGCTTCCGCTAATTCGCCCGAAAGAGGCTTCCGGGCGAATTTTGATTAATGGCTTTGCGCAACGCCAGCGCCTGGCGCAGCCCCCGGCGCGGTCGGTTCTCTATTATCGCGAAGCGTAAATACCGAGATCAGCGTAAACAGCCCGGCGATGCCGCCCAGAATATAATAGGTATGCGCGAAGCCGATGGTGTCGTACAAATACCCGGCCAGCGGCGAGTAAATCGCGGTGGCGATGGACGCGACGAACAGCACCAGCAGGTAGACCGTCGAGGAGAGCTTGTTGTCGAAGTTGGCGGCGATAAATTTAAACACCGACACCAGAATCAGCGGTTTTTCCAGCGCATGCATCATTTTGACCGCGCCGATCCACACCGGGCCCAGCGGAATCGCGGAGCCGACGATACGCACCGACATGATCAGTCCGGCGATGATCAGCGCCCATTTCGCGCCGGTGCGGTTCACGAACCACGGCATCAGGCATAAAAACAGCGTCTCGCCGCATACCTGAATGGAGGCCAAAATGCCGTACCAGCGATTGCCTTCTTCCTGCGTCGGGAACTGCAGGGAAAAGTACTGGGCAAACTGCTGATCGTAGGTGTCGTAGATTTGCGTGACGAACAGGGTAAAGACCAGCAGCATCCAGAACTGGCCGTTCTTTGCCAGCTCCAGGGCATGCGAAACTTTCAGCGCGCTGGTTTTCTGCATTTCCGCTTCGGTCAGCTCGATTTTGGTCAGCATAAAACAGAGCGCGGCTATTACAATGGCGATACTCGCCAGCCAGAAGGCGAGGTTCGGATTGCTGTCGATATACTTGCCGACGATCCACGCGGCGGCGGCCCAGCCTAACGATCCCCACATTCTTACCCGGCCATATTCGAACTGGTAGCGCCGCGAAATTTTATCAATATACGAATCAATCACCCCGCAGCCGGAGTTAAAAATTATTCCCAGGTATACCCCGCCAAGCAGCGCACCCAGCCAGAAGCTGTGCACCAGCAGCGGCGCGTACAAATAAATAAAGAACGGGCCTACCGGTAGCAGCATGGCGACCAGGATCCAGATCAGCCGCTTTTTCAGGCCGAACTTATCGGAAATAAAGCCGAAGAAGGGCTGCATCAGCAGGGCAATAAAGGCGTTGACCGAGTAGAGCAGGCCGGTTTTCGTTGCGCTAATCCCGAGGTGCTGAGTCGTCCAGATCACAAAGAACGCCATGGTCGAGGACCAGGCGAAGAGATAGAGGAAATCGAAAAGACTCAACAAGATATAGTTTCTTTTGCCGGGCGTCATCATTTCAGTTCCTTCAAGCGATAGAGATAAAGGTTACAAACAGGATCGATATGCCTGCCGTTCTTATTAAATGTTATACGTAATACATTTTATTTGGTGATATGACACCTGGCGGCATTTTCTGGCAACGTGAATTGCGCTAATTTGTGATCATTACTGCAATAAATGATTTTATATCCCAGGGTTGGAATTTTTACTTTTATGAGAACGTATAACATTATGGCTTTCAGGAGATGATGTCGCAGGTGGGAATTTTAAGCTTCGTTGTAACATTGTAAAGGATGTTAATGACCTGAGAATTATTGATCTGCCTCATCGTTTTGTACAAAAAATGACCATATTATGATTGTGGTAAAGGACGACAGAGGAGGAACCGCGATGAGCGTTGACAGACTATATCGTAACCTGATGAATAAGCTGATTAATGCCAACATTGATCTCGATGCTTATTTACAGCTGCGTAAAGCAAAAGGCTATATGTCAGTCAGCGAAAACGACCATCTACGGGATAACTTGTTTGAACTGTGCCATGAAATGCGTCAACACGCGCCGCGCCTGCAGCACGTCGTTGCGCCGGAGGAAAAGGATGCCCTGCGGCTGGCGGGCGAAGCCGTCGCTTCCGCGGCGGTGTGCCTGCTGAGCGGACATCATGACTGCCCGTCCTACATCGCTGTCGACGTAGATAAGCTGGAAAGCTGCCTGGCGGTATTGCGGCTAAATATTCATAAATTGAATGATTCTAAGCCCATTACTCATGCCTGAGATCGGGGGGAGCCTGCTCCCCCCGATTAATGTTATGTAAAAATCCCTTCCCGTTTTCCCACGCTGGCTACCCTTATCGCATTGCTGACAAAAGGAGTATGCCATGCGCCAGACCATTACCCTGATGATAGCCCTTACCGCACTGTTGCTGCCTGCGGCTGCCCTTGCCGCCCGGGAGCGCGTAGAGGTGCTGCAGAACCAGCTTGAACACCCGTGGGCGCTGGCCTTTCTTCCGGACGATCGGGGCATTCTGATGACCCTGCGCGGCGGCGAGCTCCGGCTGTGGCAGCGGGATAAAGGCCTCGCGCCTGCGATTTCGGGCGTACCGCAGGTCTGGGCCAACGGGCAGGGGGGGCTGCTTGACGTGGCGCTGGCCCCGGATTTCGTCCAGTCGCGCCGGGTCTGGCTAAGCTACGCCGAAGGCGGGAGTGACGACAAGGCCGGGACCGCCGTAGGCTACGGCCGACTGAGCGAGGATCTCCAGCGTCTGGAAAACTTCCAGGTGGTTTTCCGCCAGCAGCCGAAGCTCTCAACCGGCAACCATTTTGGCGGGCGGCTGGTGTTCGACGGCCGCGGTTATTTGTTTATCGGTCTCGGGGAGAATAACCAGCGTTCGACCGCTCAGGATCTCGATAAGCTGCAGGGAAAAGTGGTGCGGCTAACGGCTGATGGCAAGGTCCCGGATGATAATCCTTTTGTCGGCCAGGCTGGCGTCAGGCCGGAAATCTGGTCTTACGGTATTCGCAACCCCCAGGGGATGGCGATGAACCCGTGGAGCGATACGCTGTGGTTAAATGAACACGGCCCGCGCGGCGGGGATGAGATCAACCTGGTGCAAAAAGGGAAAAACTACGGCTGGCCGCTGGCGACGCACGGCATTAACTATAGCGGCCTGCCGATCCCGGAGGCCAAAGGCAAAACGCTGGAGGGAACCGAAGCGCCGCTGTTTGTCTGGGCGAAGTCGCCAGCGGTGAGCGGTATGGCGTTTTACAACGCGCCGACCTTCCCGCAGTGGCAGCACAGGCTATTTATCGGCGCGCTGAAGGATACGTCGCTGATTGTCCTCAAGGTTGACGGCAATAAGGTGACAGAACAGGAGCGGATTCTGGGCGATCGCGGTAAACGTATCCGCGATGTGCGCGTTGGACCCGATGGCTATCTGTATGTCTTAACCGACGAATCCAACGGTGAGCTGCTGAAGGTGAGCCCGGCGAGCTAATATCAGGTGACCGGGATCATCACCACGTTGCGCCAGGCCTGGCGCTGGTTAATCTGCTGATACCAGCGCTGCAGGTGCGGGCGCGGGCGCCAGGTTTTGACGGTCTCCAGCAAGTTATAAATGAACGGCGCGACGGCGATGTCGCCGAGGCCGAAGGCGTCGCCTGATAGCCACTGATGGCGCGACAGTTCGTCATCGAGAATGGCGAACAGGGTCTCGCAGGTGGCAATACCGGCTTCAATCGCGGCGGGGTCGCGTTTTTCCGGCGGGGTTCTCACCAGCCCCATTAAAATCGGCCGATGGGCCGGGGAGAGCGAACCGTTGGCCCAGTCCATCCATTTCTCTCCCTGAGCGCGTTCGGCGGGCGACTCCACCCACAGGCGATCCTGACCATACTGCGCGGCCAGATAGCGGATAATGGTGTTGGATTCCCAGAGCACGATATCGGTCGTCTCATCTTTCAATAGCGGTACCAGCCCATTGGGATTCATGGCCAGATAGGCCGGATCGTGATTCAAACCGAACTCCAGGCCTGCCAGAATTTGCTGATACGGGAGGTCGAGTTCTTCCAGCACCCAGCGCACTTTCTTCACATTGGTCGAGTTATTTCTGCCCCACAGCGTAATCATATCCGCTCCTGCTTTTTATTTCGCCGCCGTTGCGGCGTAGTGAGCATTCATGTTGGAATAAAGTTAATATTCCGGCAAGTGATTTTATTCTGCTGAAATTAAACGCTTTTTATACCCACTACCTTGCGTTTGGGGCACCCTTGGGACACAACGTCAGAAAAGCTGCTATTCAGCATTTCCACCTGGTTGCGGTCCATCTCTCCGATCCACTTCGAGTAAATCTCATAAACCATCTTTGCATTCTCGTGGCCCATCTGTCCTGCGATAAAGGACGGGTTAGCACCGGCAGTTAAAAGCCAGCATGCGAACGTGTGGCGCGACTGGTAAGGGCGTCTGCTCCTGATCCCCGCTTTCTTTAATCCCGCCTCCCAACTATACCCCAGAGACTGAGAGCCATAATACTTCGTTTCCCCGCGCCAGTTTTTGGGCGGGATAAACACGAACCGCAATTTTTGTTGTTCAGTTAAACCATGTTCGCGGTGATGGAAAGTGATTTCGGTTTTGCTTAATGCGCCAGTTAGCTTGAATTGCTCACGTAAGGCGTTCAGCGCAGGCTCAAGCAGGGTTACAGTTCTGATCCCCGCTTCGGTTTTGGGTGGCACAAACAGGCCCTCATTCGTCTGGTTACGCCTGACGTGAACCTCACCCTTATCAAGGTCCACATCCTCCCAGGCTAAAGCTGTAAGCTCTCCATGCCGAAGACCAGTAAAGATAGCTGTAGTCCAGAGCAAAGCATATCGAGGAGATAACGCCTTTATGAAACCTTCGTATTCACTCTGGAGAAGCGGATCCGGGTCTCTCCTGGAGCGCTTGAGCATCTTTATACCTTCGTGAGGGGTATGCTCGATAAAGCCGCTCAGGTTCGCCAGTTTGAGTAACGCAGTCAGATTGTTCATCAGGCCGTTGACCGTGGATACAGCGCGACCTTTTCTTTTAAGCCAGGGCGCGTGATCGCTAAAGGTGTTACCAGTTAATAGCGCGTTCCTGTAATTCAACAGGTCGGTATGCTGAATATCCGCAATATGCGTATTACTTCCAACAATAGCGCAAAGCGTTGCTATACGTGATTCTGCGCCTCTGTATGACGCAGCTGAGACCTCAAGCTTTTTGGCATTAAGATAAACTTTGCACAATTCACCGAAGGTTTTAATTTTTTGTGTTGTGGTGAATTTTTTAAGCGCCTTTGATTCAGGAAAGTGCTCTGCATAGTCAAATTTACCTTGCTGAATCTCACTCATAATTAAAGCACGGAGATTGCCAGCTTTTTTTATATTGCTATTTGATACAGTCCAGCCCCGCAAAACTTCGCGGCAACGTATGCCGCGATATAGAAAGCTAATTCTTATTCCTTTCCCATGCAGCTCTACGCCAGCAGGCATATTCATTATGTTTCCCCGACAAGCCTATTAATCCTGGTGTAGTTGTAGAGAAGTGTCACCCTTCCTTCTGAAGCTTTTGGATCTGGTGGGTGCTTCTTGTAATGAATGCCCTCGATCCATCTCCCCTCCCGGTAAGATTTAATTTGCCGGGGAGTCATATACATCTTCGCTACAATTCCCTTTTCCATCACCCATTCATCTTCTTGAGTAATATCGGCCATAAATAACCTCATGGCCGGGAAACTATAATCAGTTCCCCGGTTTAATGTTGATTATTGGAAATCATTCATTTTCTACAGTCGTATAATGCTATTTATGCGATAGAGCCTTTCACAGCCAGAAACGTAGCCATGGCTTTATCCACAATCTTCGCGTTGTGGTATTTGCTTATTGCCCAGGTGATAGCGAACAGAATCCACCGGAAGTGGCTGGTATACGTTTTAAATGTCAGTCCATCGCAAACATCCCATGCACTCCAGCCCTCTGGCCAATCAGCGTCATAAACAGCCTGATAAGCTTCCCATTCGTTATTGAAGTCAGCCCGGCATAAGTCGCGGACTATTTCGCGTACCACTGCTTTGTCGCTATCTGGTGTATCGTCATCGTCGTCCCAGTCTTCATCTTCTTCTGGTTCCGCGCTTTCGTCGTCATCCAGGTAATCACTCAAAGACTCTTTCAGGCTTTTGCAGAATGCGTCGTGGTCATACTCTTTCGCCAGCATTTCGCGCGCCGAACAGCCTGCGCCAGCTTCCAGCTTTTCAGACCAATAATGGGTATTGATTCCACCTTCCCAGGCACCAAAAAAGTTAAACATGTCTGCGATGCGGCTGAAGGTCCAGGTTCCCATGTCACCCGTCACTGTCAAATAGCCAGGCCACGTGATCACGTCGTAGTAGTAGCAAGATGTTCCCGGCTGCTGCATGCGCAGGTGGCGATACAGTCCATCGTCACGGATGATTTCCAGGCGGTGAAATGCTGTATCGATTAAAAATCGTGAGTCAATTTCGAAGAAACTCATGCCGTCACCTTGTGCGCTTCCGCATCGAACTTCCGGCCCTGATACCAACCGCGACGCAGCCAGCGACGGATGGTGCGCATAGCCTTTGCATCACCACGCACGGGCTCAGGGAAACCCCCGTATTTCACAGTCTTAGGCCCATGCTTGCGCTCTGACTGCATCATTCCGCACTCAATGATGTGATCGCGGTAGAAAGCCAGCCATTGCTTACGGTTACAGACTGGGCAAGGAATGTCCCCGCCATTCGTCAGCATGCCATCTTCGTATGCGTCGCAATCCCACAGGTAACCATCACAGCAAAGGCTGTCCGGGTAATGTGCACCAAACTCATAACCTTGATATCCGCAGCTCATAAAGTTCCCTCCGTCGCATCCTGATAACCTTCAGGAACAAGGAAATTGAAAACACCGTGTGGCCGCAGGCCAGTATGGAAAAAGCGCAACCGCCCCTTCATGGGTACGAATCGCAGCGGCTTCGCGTAGTTCAACTGAATTCCGACCGGGCCGAAAAACCACGGCGAGTCACTGAATCGGGTGGTTCCGTCGATGCGGACAACCCCAACGATGCCGCCCAGCTGGAAGTTTTTGGCGGAAGGCATCATAAGCGCCACTTCTCGGCCGTTCGTCCTCTCCAGAATGCTACGAGCTTTTATCACCTCGGCCACAGTAGGCCGTTTGCTGGAGGCGTGAATGAGCACCGGGCCACGGTATTTCGTATCCCAATTTCGGTTCTCAATATCTTTGTAGCCGTTGATGATGAGCCACGCCCACGGCTGGTGTATAGAGAGAGCTTTCATATTTCGTCCTCCAATTATTTATTCCACGCCGCTGGCCGTAATTGAAAGTTTGCTGGCCTTGAAGGTAATGACTTGCGAACTAAAGACTGTGTAGCCTTTAATTGGTCTTTCTTTTTTTTCTTTTCGTTACAGATAGGGCAGTAATATGCCACTTTGCGATAAGCTCCTCGGCCAGAAGGGCGATATTGCAACTCTTCGCGTGTAAAGGAGCCGCCGCAGCTGTAGCAGTGGAGTTTTTCGGTTTCCATAATTATTCCTTTGCTCAGGTGTGTGGATGCCTGCCATTTAAGGCATTAATTCATTTGTTCGATAATTAAAATGAAACTTCGGTATTTATTTTATATTGCCCTGTAAGCAAGTCAGCATCGACGGAAATTAAATCTCCGTACAGGTCATAATTAAATATAACATCACGAAATTGAAGTCCTGAAAGCGCATCCGTACGACCACAAAACATATGGTCTTCTTCGTGCTTTGCTGCTTCATGAATATCTTTTATTGACGTCATGGCATCAGACCACATGCCACTGTTACCAATGAACTGCGCAATAGCGAGTTTGGTTTGAGCTGCTTTAACCATCGGGTTACTTTGCAGAAAATTAGCCATTAAATACTCCCGTAACATGCAGAATTTTTATAATGGTCGCAGACCAGGCAACAAAGCAGATGGCCAGAACAATAAGCAGTGAACGAATGCCATTTCTGCTCATACTCCACCCCAGCACTGAACGCTTACCGATGCGACCGCAACCAAAAACGGAACAACCTTCAACCAGAACCGGCGCCATGCTGGCTTGTCTTCGTCTCGAATCATCTCCTTTCCCTCATGCGTATTGAGTACCTAACAGACCTTGCAATGCAGTGCCGGGTGCCTCCCGGTGATACCAGCCAGTTAACAACTGGTACCGACAGCTTCTTTTCCACCCCACTCTTTTTAGAAACGAGTGTTACCGCTTAACTGTGCCGCGTGCGCATAGCCGCATTCACTGCATTGCAAGGTCTGTTGATTTGCCTATCTTTTCACCACTTCAGGCTCGGTGGTATGCTGGAGTTCTCACACAACCAGCAAGGAAAACCAAAATGGCAAGATTTATGGTTCGCATCGAACTCAGAGATTCAAAGCCAGCAGATTACGAAGAACTGCATACAAAAATGGCTGAGAAACATTTCTATAAGTTTGCCAAATTCCCCGGCAACGACAGCTTCCTGCGCCTTCCTGATGCCGAATATCATTTCTATAGCTCTGAAGGTCTGGAAAACGCTATCTCTATAGGTTTTCTCGCCAGGTCAACTGCAGAACAAGTAAGAGCAAACCCAAAAGTTGTTGTAATTGAGATACAAGACCTATTTCAGCTGGGTCTCGACAAACTTTAATTCAGCAAGAAAGCGATCATTTGTATCTTTAGTTTTCGGTGAGCGTTCCAGTTCATCCATAACTTTGCGTATATGTGGGAAGAGGGCATAGGGTTTGGCTTGTTTAGCCTCTTCCTCTTCTCGATGTTCTTCGCAATTAAGCTCAACGAAAGCTTCTTTTACCTGACGGGCCTGGTCTTTCGCAGGCTCGTTTTTCACTGCTCCTTCCGCGAAACCTGACACGTAACTGATTTTATCTGCCAGGCACTGCGCTGCGATTTCCTGCACCTTCAGGGGGAGATCTTTGAATTCCATGCTTCACCTCATCTAGTTGGCCCTTATCGCCGGGTAGCGGAACGTTTCATCGACCAACCACCGTGCATTGATAGTGGTGTTTGGATGGGGTAACTATGCGATAGAGAATAATTCCAGTCAATAGGGATTTGATAAAAATATTCTCAGGAGTCTTGTTTGTGGGATTCGCAAGGGAATTATTTTTTCTGGAATAGTATGTTTCAGGATGTATACTGTTTGAATATACAGTGCTAGTCAATTTTGATGATGATGTGTGGAGGTCTGTTTATGGGGGTTTTGTACGTGAGAATGGGGCCCGGGAACTATGTCAGTACCCAGGCATCAGATCGGCTGGTGGTTTACCTTTTTAATTCTGGAATAAACACTTGGACAATAGGTCCAACAACAGAAGAAGACCCGGATACCGGAGCCAGTGGAACGCGAGTGTCGTCGACTGATAAGTACCCACTTCCATCTCCACCAATGTGAAACTTGAACACAGAAATAGTTTCGTTGATTTTGACTAAAACTAAGTCGTCAGCAGAGGCTGGTGAATCGGGATCTACTATCACAATTGCACCTGCTGGCGCTTGAGCTATCCCTGTTCTGCCCTTGATTATATATGCTCGATAGTGCTCAGGGAGTTCATTAAACCAAGACATATATTCGCCAGTAAATCCATTGTAATCAAACACTTTTACGTTTTTTGAAACGTCAATAGCCTGTATTGGTTGATCAGCTTTCCCGTAAATTGAGCCAGTGCCATTTATAAGCCAGTCAGCACTAACGCCGAGAGCAGCTGCAATCTTTCCTGAGTGACGAGATGTTTCACTGTCGCCCCTAAGAATTTTTGATATTGAGGATTGCGGCACCCCAGCCTGCTTTCCTAGTTCGGTCTGGTTGGTTTTACCAGTCGAACTCATGGCGTAAGCCAATCTTTCTTTGAGTGTTTTCATAACACGAAAAATATTCCCTAACGAATTTTATGTCAAAGTCTCAAAAGACTTGATCATTTAAATTCCCTAACGCATAATCACTCTTGAATTATGCAAAGGGGAATTTTCATGGGCGACACAACAAACGACGCTATTAAGCGCGCTATCAGCATTGCAGGGTCTCAAGCTGAACTAGCCAGAAAAACAGGCGTAAACCAATCAACTGTCAGCAAATGGCTTAACGGTGCGGAAATTGGCTCCCGTTTTATCAAATCCATTGTTGTGGCGACTGACGGAAAGGTTAGCGCCGCCGAGATCCTTAACTCCATTTCTCATCGTTAACACCAGGGGAAGTATCAAAAATGAAAATTACAACAACACGCCTGCAGGAGTCTGAATTATGAAAATCAGGCATGAACACATCGAAATGGCGTTGCTCGCTTGGGCTGCTGAAGTTGGCCAGGCGAATGCAGCCAATTCAATTGCTGAAGAGTATGCGCGAATCGGAGGTGACCAGCTGCGGCTGGTTCCGGGTAAGACCTGGGCTAACCAGCAGAACATTTTTCATCGCTGGATAAAGGGTGAAACCGAACTGCAGCGCGAGAAAATCCGTCTTCTGCTCCCGTCAATCCTGCGCGTTCTGCCGCGTGAAATCCGTCATCGTCTGAGCATCTACGACACGATCGAGCGTCGGGCATTGCTGGCGGCCCAGCATGCCATCGGAACGGCTATTGATGCGCACGACGACGCTATTGAAGCCATATACAGCAAGGCGTATCAGCCTGCCGCTGTTGAAGTAACGAAATACCACTGATTCTGGAGGTGACTATGTGTACCCAGTCTGCTGCTGAATTGATTGCTCGCCTGAAACGGGCTTATCCGGCGTATGAGCCGTCTGAAGGAGATTGTGCAGGCACTGGCATCCCTAAGGCCGGTTCTCGCTTCCAGCACAGACACAAAGGCCACATGGTGACGGTACTCACAGCGACAGAGAAAGATGTTTCCTACCGCAAAGCCTGCGGGTCTGTTGGTTGGGTGGGATTGAGAGAGTTTTTACGGCTACACAATGAGGTTTCGGAATGAACAATCAGGTTTTTGAAATTGTTCAGGCCATGTCGGGACAGGGGAACTGCATAACGATCCCCGGACCGTATCTGGATTTCTTTGCAGGAGACAGGCAGCAGCATTTGCTGGCGGCCATTCTCAATCAGCTGGTGTTCTGGTCTGGCAAGTCAAGTCTGGAAAATGGCTGGTTTTACAAAGAGCACGCAGCGCTTGCGAAAGAGATCCGCGCTAAAGACGGCGATGTGGTCAGAAAGGCAATGTTCAAGATTACAGAGCAGTACCTGGCGGGGGTTATTGAGGAAGAATTGCGGCAGGTAAGCGGCACGCCGAAGAAGCATTACCGTGTCGATCAGGAAGCGTTAATCGCCAAAATATTCCCGCAAGGGGGAAATTCAAATAAGCCATTGAAAGATATGGATTCGGCTAAAGAGCCGAATGGAAACGGCTCAAGAGCCGAATCGAAACAAGTGATTGAAAGTAATGGAAACGGCTCTCAAGCCGAATGCATTCGTCCCAAGAGCCGAATGGAAACGGCCCAAGAGCCGAATCCTGGAAACGGCTCTCAAGCCGAATCCTATCTCTATACAGATCTTAAAAACAGATCACTACATACAGATCATAAAAACCACGCGGGAGAGATTTCTCCTGTGGATAACTTTTCTGAATCGACTCAGAAAACAGTCACGCCGGAAGCAAACATTCCTGATGCTACCGAAGACAGTAACCTGGCTACCGATGATGACTTCGATCTCGCGATGTGGTTCTGGTCGACCATCATCGAAATGTACGAACGCGCCGCCGAATTTGACGGCTCTCTGGCAAAACCGAGAGAACCGAACTTTGTCGCCTGGGCTAACGAGGTTCGCCTGCTTCGCCAGGAGCACGGATGTAGCCACGACCAAATTCGCACCATGATTGAGCGCATTCAGCGCGATCAGTTCTGGTGCCCAAAAGTTCAAACCATGAAGACATTACGCAACAAATGGCCTGAGCTGTCGCTGAAGCTGTGCCCGGTAAATCTCGCAACCGGCAGCAACCTCGGTTTTAGCGGCAAGGTTCAGGCAGATATTCCTAAGGGTTTCAGGGGCTAAGGAGTTTTTTCAATGAAAACAACCAAATCCAAGAAAACACAATACAGCGGTGAAATCACGATGATCGAATTTCTCAAAGCTAATTCTGATCTGACTACGCGTGAAATCGCCACTGCGCTGGGGCGCGGTATGTCGTCAGTGAATGGCCAGCTTCGCCAGCTTCATGGAGCAGGGCAGATTGTCCAGAGCGGCCTACGCAACGGCGCAGCCTTGTGGCGCTATAACGACATGCCGTTTGGCTGCGCGAACCGTATCCGCATGATGTTTGAAAACCTCCTGAGGGAGTGTCGCGGAGTCGCCCAATGAAATTACAAAAATGCCCTGATTGCGGCGCTGTACCTGAGTTTCACTGGAAAGATTACACGTTTGGCTCTTGCTCTGGCGCCCTGAAATGCCCGAATGACCATTACCGGGTCCAGCACAGTTACTGGGCTGGTGGAAAGAACAAAGCCAGGCATGCTCTGGAACAAAAATGGGTGGAAGCGGTGAATAAAAACGAGGTTAAAAATGGCTAAAGATTCGAAAGTGGTATACGGCGCCAGTGGCAAGACAAACGTTTTAACGTTCGAGCCTGAAAACCTGCATCTGGTTACCGACAAAACTCACCCGCTCTACGATGAGCGTGTCCACCTGCCGATCGACGAAGGGATGGTACTTAACATTGCGGAGCTGGGTGTACTGGAGCCGATTATCGTCTGGAAAGACCCTGAAACAGGGCTTACCTGCGTAGTTGTAGGCCGTCAGCGCGTAAAACACACCCTTGAGGCAAATAAACTCCGTCTGAAAGAAGGCAAAGAGCCACTGCTTGTTCCTGGAGTTGTTAAGCGCGGATCAGCAAATCAGATGGCTAAATACATGGTCAGCGAAAACGAAATTCGCCGACCTGATACACCGCTTGGCCGGGCTAAAAAAATGTCAGACGCGCTCGACCGCGGGCTCGATGAGGACGACATTGCGGTGTTGTTTGGCTGCAGCGTTCAGACCGTTCGTGCAACGCTCTCCCTCCTCGATGCCACCCAGGCCGTCAGGGAAGCTGTGGAGGCTGGCACAGTGACCGTTACCCAGGCGCGTCAGTTGGCATCTCTTAAACCCGAAGAGCAGCGGGAAAAAGTAAAAGAGATTGAATCTGCAACCGCTGGGACTTCCGGCCATGAAAAAGCCAGGCGCCAGCGCGCTGTGCTTGGCGAAACTAAGCCACGTCTCAAATCACGCAAAGAAATCACAAAAGCCCTTGAAGGTGCCAGCGGTGAATACGCTGATGCTCTGCGCTGGGTGCTCGGGGAGGCTGTATGACTATCACACTACAGGCAGTAAACGAGCTCATTCAGTCGCTGGAGAGTGCGGGCGAGCTGTCGATCAAAGAGACAAAGGTTATGGCGCTGGCGAAAGCTTACCAGCAGCTGGCTGCGGAGAATGTAGTCAGGCAGGAATTCGTCAAAATCTGTTTCCGCGCAGCAGCAGACGGCGCGTCGTTGGATGGCGCAGATATTCAGGAGATAGGTGAGCGCCTCGGGCTGTTTGGTCGCGAAACCTACCAGCCTATGCTTCATGGGTATATCTGTGGTCATGAGGCTGGCGAAGATAGCGTGTACGTGATGAAAAGCGCACCCGCCACTTCTGCCTATCTGGCCGGGATTAAGGCTGATGGGGTGGAGGAATGGGTTTCCAGTAGAGGCGGGCGCTGGAATGGCACGACCGAAGAGGCGCTTAAGTTCGCCAAGCAGCTGCGCGAGGGGGCCGACAAATGCTAAAGCCAAATCACGTTTATATCGAGGTCTGTCATAACCAGAGCGGCGGACTTTCTCTATGCGTCAGCAATGACAGCGGCGGCTACCGCATATCAGGCTCTAAGGTTGGCGGATGCGAAACCCTGGAGTGCTTTGAGGTCGACGCCAGCGAGCTTATCGAGCAAATTCGAGAGCATGCGAACACAGAGGTGGCCAAATGAGCAAACCTACCGACGAAGAAATCATCCAGGTGCTTTCTGAGCACGGTAAGTGCATGACTTACGTCGTGACCTACTGGCTACGCAGGAAGCACAAAAACATCAATGCGGCCTATACGCTGCGCCGCCTGAAGAAGCTCGAAGCCATCGGCGCGGTGAAGCGCATGGAAAGCTCGTACAAAACTCAAATTTGCTGGGGTGCAGCATGACAACTGATATCACCGAACTGGCGCAGAGCCTGAAAGCGGCAGCAGAGAAAGCAATCGCAGAAGAAGGTTCGACTTGGTGGAACGAAGAGCAACTGGCGAGCGACTATGGTCTTGCGCTGCATAGGACGGACGCTAAGTTCATCGCGTTAGCTAGTCACGAGAACGTGCTGGCGCTGGTAGAGGCGCTGGAGAAGGCGCAAGGGATGGAAACCTACTGGAAAACTCAATGCCGTGGGATAACGGACCATTGCGAGGAGTTGCAAGCGCGCATCGCAGAGCTGGAGTCCCGCACCGTGAAGATGCCAGAGCCATTCAAGTTGGCTAAATCATCGAGCGGATTAACTTACTACTTCGCCGACGATGTCGATGCTGCGCTCACCGCCGCTGGCATCAAGGTTGAGGGGGAGTAGATGGCACTGACCAAAAAACAGCGCGCAGAGCTGCGCATGAAGTTTGGCGGCCGCTGCGCTTACTGCGGCTGTGAGCTTAGCGACAAATGGCACGCTGACCACGTCGAAGCGGTGCGAAGAAATATCAGTAACGGCTACGCAATGGACAGACCTGAAAACGACACCATCAACAATATGGTTCCGGCATGTATACCCTGCAACCTGTTCAAAATGTGCAGCACGGTTGAGGATTTTCGCAATCGCATTGCAACTCAAGTTGATGTGACTCGCCGGGCGTCGAGAAGTTACCGCACTGCGGAATCGTTCGGACTAGTCCAGCCGACTAATGCGCCTGTGATTTTCTGGTTCGAAAAATATCAGGAAGAAGGAGCCAACCAATGACCAGCAAATTAACAGACGCGCAGGTTTACACGCTTCGCAGAATGAAAAACGGCACCCGTTACTTTCTGCAAGGCGATGGAAAGCGTGGCGATGAGGACAACGGAAGGCGCAGAGTTAACTGCCCATCGCTGCCTGTGCTTTTTAGGCGGGGTTTCGTTGTTTTTTGCAGCGATTGCGAAAAGCAGGGTTACACATGGTACAGCGTGAAATTGACGCCAGAAGGAAATAACGCCGCTATTTTTGCGCAGACAAGAGAGGAGCGCGGGCTATGACCAGCAAATTTACCAGAGAGCAGTTAATCGAAAAGCTAAAGCACAGGATTGCAGTCACTGAAAAATATCCACACCTGGAAGAGGCGCAGATTGACTCGCAAATTTTCAAAATAGCGCTGGCCGCAATGGACGGTGAGCCAGTAGCGTATACCGACGAGCGCAACCTGGGATATATCTACCGAGGAAGGGAGACGGCGTATCTGTGGGGCAAGCAGAACTCAGAGGCGGGAGATATCCCGCTCTATCGCCACGCGCAGCCAGCGCCGGTAGTGCCGGAAGAAATGACTATCAGGGACGCCTGCAAATTTGTCCAGGATATGCGGTTGTTTGATGATGTGTCCGTGATAGTAATGCGCACCTGGAACGCCTGCCGCGCCGCCATGCTCAACCATCCATCAAGCATTCAGCCCAACACTGGTGCAGCTCCCGGCGCTGAAATCAAACACCCGTCAAGCAATTCTCAGGTAATTGGCATTGACCCAGCATCCGGTCCAGACCGCACCGTTGAGGTTCGCTATGTTGCACCTCCCGGTTACGTGATGGTGCCTAAGGAGCCGACATCAGAAATGGTAAAAAAGATGCGGTATCACGTTGGCGGGTATGACCGAAACATCAAGGAAGGATACAAAGCCATGCTCGCAGCCGCCCCGCAGGAGGTGAATCATGGCTGAGTTACGTGCAGGCGGGTTGGCGATAGTAATTTTTTCAGAAAATAAACCTGAAATTGGCAGATGCGTTGAGTTAGTCGAAAAAGTAACGAATGGATATGTATTTAATTTTCCTGGCGTGGGTAAGCATGGGTGGCGTGATGAAACCCCTGGATGGTTAGTAAAGGGAGATGTATCGATTTATACAAACACACCTTCAGGTGGTTTCTCTTATTTCTACGATGAAGAGCTCATGCCAATCGATGGAGAAGACTTCTCTCACGAAGATGAGCGACAGAAGGTGCGGGAGCATGCCTAAATAACCCGTCACCTTCATAAATAAGTCACACCTTCATGATATAGCGATTTTAGGTTTCATTGTCCGCTGTAGGGGGAGGTAAATATGGTGAGCATGCATCGTATTATGTCTGCTTTGGTTGGGGTGACAGTAGTTGCGTTGATGCTGATAGTTATGTTCGGATGGCCTTATTTTGTACGTACGACCACTGAATATATCCTCAGCATCTGGTAGTGATTACTGCCGGGCGGCCAATCGGAAAAACTGAACCGCGCCCTCTACAGAATGAGAAGCCATAAAACGCAAACACCATATTTGTTATCAACAAATCTAAGGTTTGTTATTTATGCAAATGATAACCAGAAAAAAGCCAGCCTTTACCGAGTTGTATCAAACTGGAGTTCTGACTCGTATTGTTGCGGTAAAAATCGCTGATCGCGATGGCTGGAGGCTGTTTGGATTTTGGCGAGATAAGGATATTGGCGTGTACGTAGAGGCTGCTCGTGGAGGTGTCCGGGAATGGTCCGGGTTGGATTACCTGGCCAACTTCTGCGGCAGCTGCGGGATCAGTCGCTGGGAGGTACATAGCAAGGTCGAACAAAATTCACCAAAATGATAGCTCACATGCAGCAAGCTGATTTATAATAATCACATCGGCTGAACACCGAACCGACCAACCGCTGTGCCACGGAGAATAAACCGATGGCACAGAAGAAACACCCTCAAAAGCTCCACCCCATGGCACCGGCTATAGCTGGTGTTTTCGCTCGTCCGTCGCATCCAGGCGGTGCGATATGAGCAAATCAAAAACCAAAGCTGAAAAGCTTCATCTTAGCCGCGTAGCCGCTCTTGGCTGCATAGTTTGCCGCAACCTTGATTACGGTGAATCACCCGCTGAAATACATCACTGCAGTTCTGGCACTGGCTTGTCTGTCCGCGCTGATAACTTCCATGTCATTCCTCTTTGCCACGCCCATCATCGCACTGGTGGTTACGGCGTTGCTATTCATGCCGGCCGTAAATCATGGGAAGAGAAATTCGGTACTGAAAGCGAGTTGCTGGCGCAGGTTCTTCAGGAATTAGGGGAGGTCACTGTATGACGCCGGTGGCCTACTACAACGAAATCGACCCATTTGCAGCACAGTGGCTGCGTAACCTCATAGCCGCCGGGCATATAGCCCCGGGCGAAGTTGACGAACGGAGTATTGAAGATGTCACACCTGACGACCTCAGAGGATTTACCCAGTGCCACTTTTTCGCCGGGATCGGCGTCTGGTCCCATTCCCTCCGCCGCGTCGGACGCCTGAAAGGGTACGGCAACGCCATAAACGCCCAGGCAGCAGCGGCTTTTATACGCGTTTTTATGGAGGTCGCATGACATACCAACTTATATATGTCGATCCGCCCTGGCAATATGGCAACAAAATCAGTAACGGCGCAGCCGTTAACCACTATGACACGATGAGCCTTGCTGAGCTTAAGCGTACCCCTGTATGGAGCTTGGCTGCAGAAAATGCCGTTCTGGCGATGTGGTACACCTGGACGCATACCGAAGAAGCGATCGAGCTGGCTGAAGCCTGGGGTTTTCGTATTCGCACCATGAAGGGTTTTACATGGGTAAAGCTCAACCAGCATGCCGAAAGGCGATTCAATAAGGCGCTAACTGAAGGTGAATTGGTGGATTTCAATGATCTGCTGTCGATGTTGAATAGCGAAACCCGTATGAATGGAGGCAACCACACGCGGGCCAATACTGAAGATCTGCTAATTGCCACCTGTGGCGCCGGGTTGGAAAGAGCTAGCGCGTCAATTAAACAGGTTGTTTACTCCTGTCTCGGTGAGCACAGCGAGAAACCCTGGGAGGTTCGCCGTCGGCTTGAACTGCTTTACGGCGATGTCAGCCGGGTGGAGCTTTTCGCGCGCGAATCATGGCCTGGCTGGGACCGCTGGGGAAATCAGTGCAGTAATTCCTTCGAAATTATTCCCGGACATATCATCAAAAATGAGGTGAATAAATGATTAACCCTTCTGAGGTTGGTAAATCAGGTGAAATGATTCGCCTCCGTACGCTGGAAAGCATCTGGATACAGGGAAAGCTGCGTATGTGGGGCCGCTGGTCGTATATTGGCGGCGGTAGCGGCGGCAATATGTTTAATCAGTTACTGGCATCTGGAAAGATAACTAAAACGGCTATCAATGAAGCCTTACGCCGCATGAAGAAATCAG
>OKFC01000103.1_pt1 | contig 46844 bp, 58 predicted proteins | sample 1611471 | NCBI WGS metagenome assembly OKFC01 (sample SAMN04436747, study PRJEB24849) | human gut metagenome | biome: human gut; feature: NICU; material: stool | host: Homo sapiens | place: USA: Saint Louis, MO | collected 2011-01-06 | reverse complement strand
GATGCGTGATCTGATCCTTCAACTCAGCAAAAGTTCGATTTATTCAACAAAGCCGGCTGAACGTCAAAAGTATCGCCCCGACGCCTCAGGGCGAGGTGAATAAGCTGCAGGTGAATATTAAATCGAAATTCAAAATCTTCTATCGCCCCAACGACCTGGCGGGCGACCCGGCAAAGGCCTGGCAGCAGCTGAAGTTTAGCCAGTCCGGCGGTCGGCTGACGGTGATAAATCCCACTCCCTACTTCGTCTCTTTTTACGCCGTCGAGGTGGGCGGGCAAAGCATCGACGATCCCGGCATGGTGGCTCCCTTCGGCGAGAAAACGTGGCCGGTGAGCGGGCACGGCACCGTCAAATGGCGGGCGATTAACGACTACGGCGGCGTCAGCGATTTCGCCCAGCAGTAATTCCCCTTTTTGATGAGCTTACCGGACGGCGCCAGCATGAAAAGAATAACAACAGCCAGGGTGCGGGAGTATGCCTTGTTGCCCGTTACCGCCGGGCGGGCGGTGGCGCTGGCGACGGTGCCGACGATGATGTTTTGTCTCAGTCCGTTGAGCCGGGCGATGGCCGACGACTATTTTGACCCGGCGGCGCTGGAGTTTGCTGACCCGCAGCAGCAAACCTCCGATCTGCACTACTTCGCCAAACCCGGCGGCCAGCAGCCGGGGACTTATCCTGTCACCGTGGTGGTTAATGACCAGGAGCTGGGTCAGGCTGATATCACGTTTGTTGACGATGGCGGGCAGCTGCGCCCGGTGCTGACGCCCGGTCAGCTGGCGGAGTATGGCGTCAACGTCAGCGCGTTTCCCGCCTTTCAAGCGCTGCATGAAGGCGAAACCTTCACCCGGATCGAGAAGTTTATTCCCGACGCCAGCAGTCGGTTCAGCTTCGCTAACCAGCGCCTGACGCTGAGTATTCCCCAGGCGGCGATGAACGTGCAAAGCCGCGGCTATGTCGATCCGTCGCGCTGGGACGATGGCGTGCCGGCCGCGTTTGTCGATTACTATTTTTCCGGCGCGCAAATAAAGAACGCCGACGAAGGGGAGAGCAGCCGCTCAAACTATCTCAATTTACGCAGCGGCCTCAACCTGGGCGCCTGGCGACTGCGCAACATCTCCTCAATGCAGTATGACCAGCAGCGCCGGCACTGGGATACCCAGAGCACCTGGCTGCAGCGCGATGTCCGCTCGCTGAAGAGCTTGCTGCGGATCGGCGATACCTATACCACCGGCGATGTGTTTGACAGCATACAGTTTCGCGGCGTCCAGCTGATGTCTGACGATGAAATGCTCCCGGACAGCCAGCGCGGCTTTGCCCCCACCATTCGTGGCGTGGCGCACAGCAATGCTAAAGTGACCGTCTCTCAGCACGGGTATGTGATCTACGAGACCTTTGTGTCGCCGGGGGCGTTCGCCATCAGCGATCTCTACCCCACCTCGCAGAGCGGCGATCTGGAGGTGAAGGTGACCGAGAGCAATGGCGCGGTGCGTACCTTTACCCAGCCCTATTCCGCGGTGCCATATATGCTGCGCGAAGGGCGCGGCAAATTCAGTCTCAGCGCCGGCCGCTACCACTCCGGGGGGGACTCGGTGCGCTCGCCGGAATTTCTGCAGGGCACTTTGTTCTACGGTTTGACGGCGGGATTCACCCTCTACGGTGGTACGCAGCTGGCCCGGGACTATCAGGCGTGGGCGCTGGGCCTGGGCCGCGGTTTTGGCGAGTTCGGATCGCTGGGAGGGGATGTCACCCAGGCCGTCACCCGTACGCCGTCGGGCAAGCGCTATACGGGCCATTCGCTGCGCGCTCAGTATCAGAAAAATTTTGTCAGCTCGGGCACTGCGTTCAGCCTCGCCAGCTATCGCTACTCGTCAAGCGGCTATTACGATTTTGCCGAAGCCAGCGCCCTCGAAAGCGCCCAGGGGCAAGTAGACAACCGGCGTCGCCGGGAAGAGCTGTCGGTGTCGCAAAGCCTTGGTGGCCTGGGCAGTCTGGCGGTTTCCGCCTGGTCGCAGGAGTACTGGCATCGGCAGAGTCGGGATGAGACGGTGCACCTTGGGTTCTACAGCGCCTGGAAAGGGATCTCCTGGGGCGTGGGCTATTACTACACCCGCGCCAGCGGCCAGCAAAAAAATGACCGCTCCTGGTCATTCAATATCAATATTCCGCTGGGTGGTCCGCTGTCCGACAGCGCGGTGAGCTACAACACCACCTCGGACAGCAATGGCTATACCTCGCAGCAGATGTCGCTGTATGGCGCGGTGCCGACGCGGCCAAATCTGTTCTACTCGGTTCAGCAAGGTTATGGCAACCAGGGACGAGGCAGCAACAGCAGCGCCTCCCTGGACTACCACGGCGGCTTCGGCAACGCCCAGATCGGCTATCGCCATGACGCCGCCAGCAACCAGTTGACCTGGGGAGGCGCCGGCTCGGTGGTCGCGCATCCGCACGGCGTCACCTTCGGCCAGACGGTGGGTGAGAGCTTCGCCATCGTCCGGGCGCCGGGGGCCGCCGGCGTGGCGGTGCAAAACGGCAACAATGTGCACACCGACTGGCGCGGCTATGCCGTGGTGCCCTCCCTGACCGCCTACCGGAAAAATGTCATTACCCTCGATACGGAGTCGATGGCCGACGACACCGACGTCGACCAGCAGGGGCAGACCGTGATCCCCGGCGGCGGCGCGGTGGTGATGGCCAACTACCAGACCCACATTGGCAACCGGGTGCTGTTTACCCTGCGCAATGCCCAGGGGCCGCTACCGTTTGGCGCCAGTGCGCGGCTGGTCGAGGAGGAGGAGAGCGGCAATCCGCCGGGCGGCATGGTGGCCGACGGCGGCCAGGTGTATCTCAGCGGTGTGCCGCAGGAGGGAACCCTGGCGGTGAGTTGGAACGTCAACAATCAGTCGCAGAGCTGCATGCTGCATTTTCATCTTCCGGATAACCCACAGCAGAGTCTGAATACGGTGAAAACCGTCTCCGGACTGTGCCAGACACGCTGAGGCGGCTATGAAATCTGTTTTTCGTCTACTTCCTTTCCTCTTTCTGCTGGGGCTGAGCGCCTATCTTCCCGGCGTGCGGGCTGAAACCTGCCGCGCAAATATCGGCCAGACCACGGTCAATATTCCTAATATCAAGTATTTACCCACGCTGCCGGTCAATACCCAGATGACCAGCGCGATGGCGGATAACGGCAGCGGGATCCCTTTTTCCTGCGACCTGCAGCTGCCGACGGCGAGCGCCAAACGCATCGTCTATAAGCAGCTGAAAACCGGCGGCTCGCCGATGGTGATTAACGGACAGCATGTCTACCCCAGCGCTATCGACGGCATTGGTTACGCCCTCAGCTTCCAGTGCGCCGGCGGCCCGATGCGTGCCATCGATGGCAGCCACTCCGCCGGCGGCGAGTCGGTGGTGGTATGCGACAGTGCGACGCTCCCGGCGCTGATGACGCAGCAGCAAACCACGGTGAGGATTGCGGTAACCTTCTATAAAACCGGAACGGTGCAACTGGCGGACGGGACGCATACCAACTCGCCGCCGCTGCCGCAGGTGGGGGAGATGACCATTGAACAGCAGACCAGCGCAAGCGCCAGCTTTGTCGCCAGCGCGCCGGTCAGCATCGATATCGCCGCCCTGAATGTGGACATTGGCAGCAGCGGCAGCTGCCAGGTAGCGACATCGACGATCCAGGTCAGTCTGGGTACGGTTAACCGGGGGGAGTTTCATGGCAAAGGGACTACCGGCGGCCAGGCGAAGCGCTTTTCGATTCCGGTCTTCTGTCCGACGCCGACCGACGTGCGCATCGGCTTTTTCGGCGTCAGCGTGGAGAGCGATACCCTGGCCCTGAGCCAGGCCAGCAACAGCGCCAGCGGCGTCGGCGTGAAGCTGACCTACGGCAATAACCCCGGTGCGGCAGTGCCCGACGGCACCAGCGTTAAGATCAACGAGGCCAGCAACTTGCCGATCCTGAAAAGGGTGACCGGCGCCAGCGCCGGTACCGCCGAGGCGATCAATTTCAACGCCCAGTATGTGCAGACTGACGCCACGGTGGGAGCCGGTACGGCCAACAGCATGGTGACTTTCGCCCTGGAGTATAACTAGCCTGGGGCGGCGTTATTCAAAGGTCACGGTGATTTTGGCGGTCGCGGAAAAAGGCCCCAGCTTCGGCGTTCTCGACAACCAGAGCAGCCCCGCCGTATAGGTGCTCGCGAGGGTCGCGCCCGTTGCCAGCGTAAAGTGAATCGGAGCATTCATCTCAATAAGGGGATGCATGCTGGCGTTTGGCGAGATGGCAATGCCGAAGCCGCTGTCCGGCTGCGGCAAAATAATGGCGCTCTCCTGTATCGTATTAGTGGTGCTAAACGTAGCAAGCATAGGTTCGGTCCCGCAATCACTGCCGTTACCCTGCTTGACCAGACCATAGGTGACGGTAAAGGGGCGTGTTTTTTCATAGTAGCCCGGTCGGGCGTTACCGGCAGGAATATCGCCAAAGTTAATTTCGCTTGGCGAAATAGATACCGTGGGGACGCAGGCCATTGTTCTGATACGGTTCAGGCCGGTAATGAAAAGATTATAGTTGGCGCCAGCGGTGCCGTTGCGTAGACCGCCTTGGCCATCTACCTGAAAAAGCGACAATTTTAGGTTATCGTCTATTTTACCTTCCCCGGTCACTCTGCGGCCCGTCGAGATGATATAGACCTGGTAAACCAGGCTGAATGTCTGCCCAATGGCCGGGGACTTACAGGTATTCCCGCTTTTATCACACAGCGTCGCCGGGCCAATCTCCACCGATTTTTTATTTTGTAGCAGATAGTCGATGCCGTTGTAAGTAATGCCTACCTGGATAAAGTCGGGCAAGCTGCTGGCTTTATTTTCCGGATCCAGCCAGAAATAGGCGCTTTCACCGTTCGGAAAATTATCGGTATCTTCGCAACTGAAGGTGGCGGTAATAGGGCTGGAGACCCATATCTTTTTATTGGCAATAAGCTCGCTGCTGGAGACTTTAATGATGCTCTCGATATTCACGACTTCGCTGATCGTGGACGAGGTGGTCTTGCAGGTCAGCGCCTGCGCCGGGAAGGCGCTCAGCATGAACAGAACTGAAAGCCATGTCAGAAATAACGTATCGCTAAGTCGGCGCATAATTACCTCGAGGGGGTTACTGTGCAGATTAAGGATAATTCACGCCAGGCCGTCGCCTGCTGAGGCTCCTGGCGCAGTTCGGGCAGGGTGATTTCGCAGCTTTGCTGGTGCGTTTCGCCCCATTTCATCTGCAGCTTTTCGCCTGAATCGACTCCGCTGACGTAAACTTCTCCTCCCGGGCCGACCAGACCATTGCTGATCCCACTGGCGCGATAGAGCTCGGCGCCCAATGGTGGATAGCTGCCGTCGGCGAGGGTGGTGTGGATCAGCACGCTATATCCCCGGAACGTATCAAAGCGCACCCGGGTGATTGCCCCGCGGGTAGGCACGGTATCCGCCACTGCGTTAGGGACATCAAGAAAGGCATCGAAGTCCTGAGGGTTGAGCGCGACAGAATTGACCCGATAGGGAACGCTTTGTGGTACGACAGCGTAGCCGAAGGGATCGATGCGCACGCCGGTCTGATTCTCTATCCCTACCCCCTGAGCGTCTTTGGCCTCCACCAGCGCAAAGGTTGAGCCCAGCGGTTGCGAGAGGGTAACGCCGCCGCGGTGTGCCACCACGCCGCCGCTCAGATTCAGACTCGCCTGACGATGGCTTTTGCTGTAGGCGTAGCCGGTATACAGATTACCGTACTGGCCGAGATAACCCAGGCTGGCGCTGTTGGTGCTATGGCTGGTGTCATCATAGGCGCTGGTGACGGCCCAGCTCAGGCGATCATCATCGAGCAGCGTGCCGTTTACCCCAGCCTGCCCGGACGTGCCAGACGATTTACTGTGGGCGAGGGTAAATGCGGTATTGATCCGGCGGTTTTCTTGCAGAGTAAAAGGGATGGAAACGCGCAGTGTGATGCTATTGTCGTCATGGGTGAAGTGGCTACGCGTATTCTGATAGTACAGACCATAGTTCACGTTATGGATAGTGCTGTTAAAGCCCGCCTGCAGCGAGATATCGCTTCCTGAGCTATTCCAGTAATTTTGCTGGCTGAAGTTAAGGAAGAAAGCGCTGTTCTTACCGAGAGTTTGCCGGGCAGAAATATCAAAGCGATGCTTTTTATTATAAAACCAGGACGTGTAATAGTGTTGGGGAGCGCTTGCCTGCCAGCTTTCGTCTTCGTCAGAGGGCCAGTAATCATTTTCGTACAGGCCATTGTGCCAGCGTCGACGCTCGTTAACCGCATCGCTGAGGCTATAATAACCTGCGGTTGAGTAACGGTAGCCCGCGATTTGAAAGTCGGTCTTGCTCGACAAAAAGGATTTAGCATACAGAAAACGCACGCTCCCTCCCTGCTTGCGCTGGCCATTCGCCAGCGTCGTTCCCGCCAGCGTATAGTCGGCTGAGAGGGCGCCAATCTCCCCCAGATTGCTACCGACGCCAAAGGCGCCGGCGCGATAGTTCTCCGCTGCAAGGGCGCCACCGTACAGTGTGAAGGTATTATTCAGGCCATAAGAGAGCGAGCTTTGCATCAGGGCGGGGGCATAGCCGTCAGCGCTGTCATGATACTTACCCGCCGACAACTGATAATTCCATTGGCCTGCCCGCACCAGCTGTGGCAGGGTGGTGTAGGCGACAGTAAAGGTCGTCTGGCTACCGTCGGCTTCAATGACGGTCACGTAGAAATCACCGCTGCGGTTAACGGCGCTGATATCATTTAGCTCAAAGGGACCGGCTGGGACGTTCTCGCTGTAAATCAGATAGTTGTTCTGCCGAACTTCCACCCGGGCATTGCTGTTGGCCACACCGCGAATGACCGGCGCGAAGCCGGTCTGGCTGCTGGGGCGCATTTCGGCATCGGTGCCAAGCTGTACGCCGCGAAACTGGACGCTATCGAAGACGCTGTTGTCGGTACTGGTCTGGCCGACGACAAGCCGGCTGCGCCAGGGAATGATGTTCGTTTCCGCCCAACTGGCGATGCTTTGCCACTTATCCGCCTGGCCGCTGAACTTATTCCAGTAGGCATTATTGCGCAATCGCCACGATGCAATATTGATCCCGCTGTTTAGCGAAAGATATTGATACTGGTGGCTGCCCCCGTCGCCATTATTGGCATCGGTAGAATAGCTGTAGTTGACGAAAGCAGCGTTAATACCTTCATCAAAGCGCATGGGGGAAACATAGTCACGGGGATAGTGCTCGATATATTGCTGAGGGATATGAATGTTCAGCCGATGATTAGCGATATCCAGCTGTTGCTCTGCCTGGCCGATCGTCTGCGACAGCGCGAAACAGGGCTGGTGGTCATCGTCAATCTTGACGCCATAGCGGATATATTCCGCCGCGCTCAGGCAGGGGGCCAACCCGCCGTGTGCGCTATCCTCTGAGAAGCGAACGGGGCGACTGTCCACCAGCAGATCGTTAATGTAAATATTAACGTCATAGGTGCCCGGCATGACGTCGCCATCGCTGGCGACAAACTGATTAAAAGCCAGCGGGTCGATACCGTTCACAAACTGGGCATTATAGCGTTCCGCACTGTCTGCCGGTAACGTGATGGAGATTAACCATGCGCTGGCAAAATAGCGTAATTTACTATCGTCCATCACTCTATCTCCCTAAAGAGGTGCGACGTTTATTTTTTTATTGGAATATCAACAACGGCGCCGTAATCATTAATATATTTCATTTTATGCAAGCGCTGCATGCTGGCGATATTGACAGCGTGGTGACTGTACGGCAGCAACATAAAGTTTTTCAGAGGATAGATTTTGCCTTTGTTGTCGATCGCCTCGGCATTAATAACCGTAATATGCAGTGGACTGTTGTTAGTAAAAGATAACGTGTTAGCGCTTTGCTGCCACTGCAGATTTTCAACGGCTTTGGGCAGCGATGTGGCAATCCCCTGCGGGCGATAAAATAGTTTTAATCGGGTGCGAATCGCGAACTGCAGGATATTATTTCCCTCAGGCGCAGGAGGGACCTCCTGAATATTCACCCAAAACAGACTTTCCCTGTCGGCAGGAAGACCGGTTCCTGAGTAAATAAAGCGCAGTTGTGCCGATTGCTCGGGGCGTAATTTGACCAGGGGCGGCGTGGCCACAATGGGTAAGCCGCTGCTGGGGGTCTCCGGACCCGTATCAAGCCAGGTCTGGACGATATAGTTTTTGCTGCTTCGGTTGTTAATTTTCAGACTGGCCGATTTATCTTTGCCCGAATAAATAACCCGTGAGGCATCGATGGTAATGGCCGCCTGGGTCTGAAAAGCCAAAGCGCCTATGATCACTGCCAGCAGCGTTTTCATATGTTACCCCTTATCCGCGTCGTGCCGTCCCTGGCCAGGTGTTATTCCTGCATAATGGTAAACCTGGCGGTCGCATTGCCGTCGCCAGCTTCGGCGTTGTCTTTATCCCAGGTATAGTAGTAGGCTTTCAGGTTGAAGGTACCGGTGCCATCGGCATTGACCGTAATACGCGGGTCGACGTTGGGATCGAAAGGTTTATCGAGCGTGACCGGGGTATTATTGCGGTCGGTTAGCTTAATGCCGACTTTTTTAGCTGTAGGATTACCCGCATCGAGAGCCAGTACGTTAGTGATAGGCGCCTCGTTGGCTGAAGCACCGTCGAGCACAATATAGTACGTGCCCGCTTCACAATCTTTGACGCTAATATTGACCCCAACTTCTGGCCCGGTGCCATTGGTATCATTTTTTAATTTAGACAGCGGAACAGCGCCCATCTTAACTTCAATGAGACCCTTCTCATTGCCGCTTGCCAGTTTGCAACTTGAGTTGACAATTGTACCTGAAAAATACAGCGTACCGTCCGCCGCGGCGGCATAGTGTGAGGTCAAGCCGACGAGTGCCATTGCCAGGCAAAGTGATTTCATTTTCATAGCCAATTCCTTCTGTTGTGACCCAGGGAAGCTAATAGCCAGGCATACTCATTGACGCTGCATAAGCCGTTAGCTCTGTTGTTGTGATAGCCATAAAGCGAACTTATCCCCCCTCCAGGGAGTGCAGGAAATGATACAGGCCTGCAATATTGCGGACATTGAGTTTCTGGTAGATGTTTCTCCGATAGTGACTGATCATCATATTGCTAAGGTCGGTGGCCTGAGCAATTTTCTTATTATTTAAACCTGAGATGATATAGGGGAGAAGAGAGTCCTCCTGTTTCGTAAGTTTAATATTGACACAACTGTCCAGCGAGCTAATTGATTTTCTGAACACTTTAATACAGCGATGATCAGACGCATTCTGTAAGTATTTCTGCAGCCGTTGGGTAACATCTATATAATCAAGCACGATCGTCGAAATAGAGTTTATGATAATGTTTTCGACTGGATCGGCAAGAATCTCACTTTTAACGACAAAAACGATATCGCCATGAATGATCTTTTTTTTACGATAGAGCAGTGCGGCTAATTGTTGAATGTCCGGGTGGCTATAGTCCACGATAATGGTTCTGGCTATGGTTAGACTTTTATCATTCACGTCAGAAATATTATCCAGAAACAATGTTTGACTATACCGACGTTGAGCACTCATGGTCATGTTAACCAGAGACCGGATGCCGTTAATAAAAAATTTATTGGCGGAAATGATAATAATCATAATGTATTTCCTTATACACTGCTTCTGTAACCAAGTATTACTGCTGGAGAGGAGGGGAGTAAATAAGATGATAAGCAGGATCATTAGAAAAATCCTAATGAAAGATGTTGCATGAAGTGTTTTTACTTATTAATCAGAGGGTTATAATTTAAGATTCAACTATTAACGCATAAGAAAAAAGTAAAATAAACGATAATAAATAATATATTAAACGTATAGCCAGGAATAAAATATGAATGCGCTGCGGGGCATTTTACTGAAAGTCAAAACAACCAGCAAGCTCACAGCGAGAAAGAGGATTAATTAACGTTTTGCCCCACGTCGGGTTGTATGTCCCGGTGTTTAAAAATAGGATGAATGCCCTGGCTCGCGCGGCGGATACTGTGACTGATGCGGCCGGTCACTCTGGCATGAAAAACGATAACTTTAAGGATGGCGAAATGAGACTGACGGTGGGGCTGGCGCTGACGCTGGCGATAATGACCTGCGGCGCCCAGGCGCGCGATATGCAATCCATCGAGCACAGCGGTGAACTGAAGGTGGGCGTGCCGGGCGATTACGCGCCGCTGGCGTTTCGCAATGCCGCCGGCGAACTGCAGGGCTATGACGTGGACATGGCCCGCGATCTCGGGCGCACGCTCGGACTCAAGGTGAGCTTCGTCTACACCAGCTGGCCCGCGCTCGCCGCCGATCTGCAGGCGGACAAGTTTGATATTGCGATGGGTGGGGTTACCGAGACCCCGGCGCGGGCGCAAGCCTTCGCCCTCAGCCATCCGGTGGTGGCGAACGGAAAAATCGCCTTAGCCAACTGCCAGGCCGCCCCGCGGCTCGGTTCGCTGGAAAAAATTGACCGTCCGGACGTGAAAGTGATCGTCAACCCTGGCGGCACAAACCAGAGTTTTGTCGATGAACACATCAAGCAGGCGCAAATTATTCGCGTGCAGAACAATGTCGATAACCTGCAGGCGCTGCGGCAGAAAACGGCCGATATGATGGTGACCGATCTGATTGAAGGCGACTATTACCAGAGCAAAGAGCCCGGCGTGTTCTGCGTTGCCAACGAAACGCCATTCGCCGGCACCGCCAGCAACAAGGTGTATATGATGAGTAAAGATAACCCGGCGCTGCTGAAGAAAGTGAATCAGTGGCTGGATAGCCAGGACAAAGAGGTTCTCAAACGGAAGTGGAAAATTCGCGGTTAACCGCGGCGGCGCGCCACCGCCGGCAGATATGTCCGGCGGTGGCTATCGTCCACGGTTAGCGCTGCGGCGACAGCGCCTGTCGCGCCAGACCGCGAAAGTAGCAGGCGTAGCCCAGGGTGGCGGTCAGACACAGCATATAGCCAAACGACTCGCTGCCTTCCTCGACCGTATTTTTTACCACCCGGGCGTAGTTCTCTTCCAGCACGGCGTACCACAGGCCGTGCATGCCAAACAGCCGCGAGAAGACCAGAATCGCCAGCAGGCCGCTAATCATCATCCCGTAATACGGGGTGCGGGTATACTCCGCCAGCTGCGACAGGGTCTGACGCAGATGGCGCAACGGCAACAGCAGCGACCCCGCGGTGGCCAGCAGGGCAAACCACACCCAGCTGCCGTGGGAGAGTAAATCAAACAGGCCATCCAGCTCACGGATCAGCATGGCGAGAAAGAAGCCGCCGATGAGGATATTGCTATAGCGCAAGTGGGCATATTTCCGCGCCAGCAGCAGATGAACCAGCACGATAACGGCCAGCACGCTCTCCTGGACCACTTCGGTGAGCGACACCTCCGGGATGTCGTTGCCAAACACCCGAATATCCACCCACAGGCAGAGTACCGCGAGGGCGGCCGCGACCGCCGCGCCGAAAAAGAAAAGCAAGCTTCGTAACAGAGACATTAACACCACAACTTATGCTTAAAACAAATATCATAAGTTCTGGGAATACATGTTCCTGTTCACTTTGTGCGACTTTGCGGCTGTTTTTTAACATTTTGCGCTTTTTAGCGCCCGGGAAGGCGGCAGGGGAGGGGGCTCCCCTGCATAAAGGGGATTCAGAGAATATCATCCACCACGCCGCCATCGACGCGCAGCGCGGCGCCGGAGGTGGCTGACGCCTGCGGCGAGCAGACGTAGACCACCATATTGGCGACCTCTGCCACCGAGGCCGCCCGCTGGATCACCGAGCTCGGACGATGGGTCATGACAAACGCTTTCGCCAGTTCCTCCAGCGACTGGCCGGTTTTCGCCACGTCGTCTTTCAGCATCTCGGCAAAGCCGTCGGAAATCGTCGGCCCTGGCAGTACGCTGTTAACGGTCACTCCGCTGCCGGCGACATATTTCGCCAGGCCGCGGGCCAGCGACAGCTGCGCGGTCTTGGTGACGCCATAGTGGATCATGTCCGCCGGGATATTGCGCGCCGATTCTGAGGAGATAAACACCACCCGCCCCCAGCCTTTACTGACCATCGCCGGGAGCAGCCCCCGCGACAGGCGTACGCCGGACATGACGTTGGTCTGCCAGTAGTTGTCCCAGGTCGCGTCGTCGGTGGCGTAGAAATCCTGCGGGCCATAGATCCCGGCGTTATTGACCAGAATATCGACACCGGTCACCGCCCGCAGCAGCTGCGCTGCGCCGTCGGCGTCGCTGAGGTCGGCGATGGCGGGTCGCGCCTTCGCGCCCGACACCTCATTTTGCAGACGAGCGATGGCGGCGTTCACGCTCTGCTCGCTGCGCCCGTTAAGGATGATCTCTGCGCCGCTCTCCGCCAGGCCTTTGGCGATGGCGAAGCCAATACCCGCCGTGGAGGCGGTGACCAGCGCGACTTTCCCCGCTAAATCAATCTTCATGTTCCTGCCTTCTGGTTGTGGATCTCCCATTAAGCGTAGCAGCGGCAGTATGGCTGGGGATCAGTAACCGGCGTGCTTATTGACCAGGTTTTTCAGCGGCAGCCCGCGGCGCTGGCGCTGAATGTTCTCCAGCAGCTGGCGGGCGATCACCTCGGCAGAGGCCGCAGAGGCCATATGTGGGGTGATGACCACCTGCGGATGGCGCCACAGCGGATCGTCCGCCGGCAATGGCTCCTGCGGGAAGACGTCGAGCACCGCCCCGGCGAGCTGGCCGCTCTCCAGCGCCGCCAGCACATCGTCATTGACCATATGCTCTCCGCGGCCGCAGTTGATTAACACCGCCCCGGCGGGAAGCCTGCTGAACAGCGGCGCGGCGAGGATACCCCGGGTCTGCGCGGTGAGCGGCAGGAGGTTAATCAGCCCGTCAAGCGACCCAAGAAAGTGGTCGAGCGCCTCCTCGCCGCGATAGCAGGTGACGCCAGCCAGCTGCTTTTCACTGCGCGACCAGCCGGAGACCCGATAGCCGAGGCGGGCCAGCTGGTCGGCGATATAGCCGCCAATTTCGCCGAGCCCCATAATGCCGATATGGAAGTCGGCGGCGGCGCGCTGGGGATAGAGCTTCCAGGTTTGGGTCTGCTGGTGGGCCAGCGCCCGGTCGAAATGGCGCTGAAACCACAGGACGCTCCACAGGGCATATTCGAACATGCCGTGGCGAAAATCTTCATCGATCACCCGGCACAGCGGGATCTCGCTGGCGAACAGCGCGGGCGGCAGATGATCGACCCCGGCGGACGCGGCCTGGATCAGCTTCAGCCCCGGCGAACGGGTCAACAGCTGCGGGTCCGGGAACCAGCAGCTGGCGTACTGGGCGTCGCGCGCCGCCTGGTGATGGGGCAGAAGCGCCGTGACGTCGGGAAACTGCTGCAGGGCGGCGCAGATATCGCGGGCGAAATCCGCGTCGTTACAATCCACCACGATAGTGATATCAGACATAGGCGTTAGTCTTTGTAAGAGGTATCGAGACGGTCAAGACGGCGCAGCCACGCCTGCCAGACCTGTTGACGTTCATGCTCCACGCCCATCAGCTGCTCGCAGGCGTGCTGGCTGAGGTGCGGAGCGATGGTGTGGATCGGGCTGAGGGCCGCCAGCTGGGCGGTGGCCATTTGGATCTCGCAGGCGCGGTTCAGGTAGTACATGATGTAAAACGCGTCAACCACGGTGCGGCCCACCGACAGCAGGCCGTGGCTCTGCAGGATCATGGCGATATTATTCCCCAGCGAGCGCTGGATGCGCGCCCGTTCGTCGAGGTCAAAGGCCACCCCTTCATAGGGATGGTAGCCGACGCGCTGGTAAAATTCGGTGCTGATCTGGTTGAGCTGCAGCAGGCCGTCCTCGCAGGCGGCCACCGCCATTCCCGGCAGCGTATGGGTGTGGATCACGCAGTGGGCGTCTTCCCGGGCCATATGCACCGCGCTATGGATGGTAAAGCCCGCCGAGTTAGCCGGCGCGTCGCCCGCTACGACCTTGCCCTGCATATCCACTACGATCAGGTTGCTGGCGGTGACTTCGTCAAACATCATGCCGAAGGGATTAATTAAAAAACGCGGCTCGCCGTCGCCGGGCAGGCGCACGGAGAAGTGAGTGTAGAGGGTATCCTCCCAGCCGAACAGCGCCGCCAGCCGGTAGGCGGCGGCCAGCTGCTGGCGCAGGTGTTGCTCAGTTGCCATTTAGCGTACTCCCATAAATTCACGGATTCGTTGCAGAGAAGGCGCCTCCAGCGGGCTGCGGATCACCTGCGGGGCGATATCGGCCTGCACCACGCCGTTCTCCATCAGCACCACGCGGTCGGAAATCGACAGGGCGAAGTCCATCTCGTGAGTGACAATCAGCATGGTCATGCCTTCGCGGGCCAGCGACTGAATGACCTTCAGCACTTCGCCTACCAGCTCGGGATCCAGCGCCGAGGTCGGTTCGTCAAACAGCATGATGTCCGGCTTCAGCGCCAGCGCCCGGGCGATCGCCACGCGCTGCTGCTGGCCGCCGGAGAGCTGTCCGGGGTACTTGTGGGCATGGGCCAGCAGGCCGACGCGGTCGAGCAGCGCCAGGGCCTGCTCGCGGGCGACCGGCTGGTCCAGCAGCTGGTGATAGCGCGGGGCCAGCATCACGTTGTCGAGCACCGTGCGGTGGGGGAACAGGTTGAAGCTCTGGAAGACCATGCCGATGCGCCGTACCCCGGCGCGCATCTGGCGTTTGTCGACGATAGCTCCGCCCTTAAGATAGTCCTCGCCGTAGAGAATGATCTCCCCGCCATCAAGGCTTTCGAGGGCGTTGATGGTGCGGATCAGGGTGGTTTTGCCGGAGCCGGACGGGCCGATGATGCTGATCACCTCCCCGTTCTCCACCTGCAGATCGATGCCTTTCAGCACCTCATGCTGACCCCAGGATTTGCGGATGCCCCGCAGATCGAGCGCTGGCGGCGCGCCGTTGACGGCCGGGGTGTTGCTCTCTTCGCTCCGCGCCGGCAGGCTCTGGCGCAGCGCCTGGCATTCCGCCTCGCTGAGGGTTTGCGGACGCTTACGCTGAATATCGAGACGATTTTCCAGCGCCCGGAACAGCCAGGTGAAGACGGTAACCACCATCACGTAATACACCGCTACCGCCAGCAGGGTCTCCATCACAAGGAAATTCTGCGCATACAAGCGCTGGCCGGTGAGCAGCAGCTCGGGTAAGGAGACCACCGACAGAATCGAGCTCAGCTTAATGATGGTGATGTATTCATTGATCAGAGTCGGCAGCGAGATGCGAAACGCCTGAGGGATCACAATCAGCCGCTGGATGCCGATAAAGCTGAAGCTCAGCGCATGGCCCGCCTCGCTCTGCCCCTTGGCCACCGACAGCAGCCCGCCGCGGTGGATCTCCGCCATATAGGCCGCCTCGGTGACGGTCATCGACACCAGCCCGGCGATAAACGGCACCCCGAGCAGCGGCTGGGTCACCGGAAACAGCTGCGGCAGGTTGTAGACAAACACCAGCAGCACCATCAGCGGCACGCTGCGAAAAAACCAGATATAGAGTTCGACGGGGATCTTGACCCAGCGCGGCGCCGAGAGCTTCGCGCAGGCTAACAGAAAACCGACCACCAGGCCGATCCCCCAGGACAAGGTGCTGATTACGATGACGGTCACGCACGCCTGCCAGAATGCCCCAATGCTAAACAATGAAAAAAAGTATCCCCAATCGAACGCCATACTGACTCCTGTTGCGCAGTGCTTATTGTCTTAATCGATGCTTTCTAAGTTGTATTTTTTGATCAACGCGGCATATTGGCCGTTGGCCTTCAGCGTGGCCAGGGTGGCCTTGATCGCCTCCGCCAGCTCGGTGTTGCCTTTGGCGACGTAGATCCCCAGCGGCAGCGGGTAGACCAGGCGCGTAGAGCTTATCGCCAGGCGGCCGCGGCTCTTGTCGACAATGATCTGCGCCGCCGGGGCAATCTCAAGCTGGGCGCCGATGTTCTTCGACAGCAGCGCCTGGGAGGCTTCCGGCGCCGTCGGGAACTCCTGAATGGTGATGGCCGGTTTGCCGTTTTTCAGGCACCACTCATCGGAGTGTTTTTTCAGGCTGGTCACCCAGGTGGTGCCCGCCTGCAGACCGACCTTCACGCCGCACAGCTCATCTTCGGTTTTCGGCTGCACCGCGCCGCCCTTCAGGGCGATGATCGACGCGCCGGAGAGGGCGTAAGGGATGGCGTCGGCCTGCTTCTGGCGCTCCGGCGTCACGTACATCCCGGAGATCACCGCGTCATATTTCTTGCCGATGCCGAGGATCAGGCTGGTGAACTTGGTGTCGATCAGCTGCGGTTTGGCCTGCAGATGTTGGGCGATCAGCGCGGCAAACTCCGGGTCGAGACCGACGATATTGTTATTGCTGTCATAGGACTCAAACGGCGGGTAGGTGACCTCCATCCCCACCTTAAAGACGCCCTCGGTCAGCAGTTCCGCCGCCTGGGTGACAGGGGAAAAACAGGCGCTGACGGCGAGGGTAAGCGCGACATGGCGCGAGATTTTTTTCAGGGTGCTAGTCATCATGGATCCTCACGGGTGGTTAGGGGTTTTTTTGCTGAGCCTGTTTTTTCAAATGGCCAAACGTATTGGTGCCGCGCGCGCGCTCCGGTAGCTGAAGTTCACCGCGATTGACCTTCTCGCGCAGGTAGCGATAGGTTTGCAGCGCCTGGCTCCACATATGCTCCCCGATGCTGAGCTCCTGATATTCACCGGCTTCGCCGGCGGCGAGAAAGGTCGGCAGCGGGCGGATCAGCGTGTGGTAATCGCAGGCGAAAAACAGCGGGAAGGAGTACCGCTCCTGCGGCACTTTGCGCACCCGGTGGGCTGTAGCAACAAATGTGCCAGCGCTGAGCACTTCCAGCATGTCGCCGATATTGATCACGAACGCCTCTTCTCCGGCGGCGTTCTTGACGGGAGGTGCATCGATCCACACGCTTTCTTCATTGAGAACTTCAAGGCCGGGCTGGTCGGCGAGCAGCAGGGTGAAGCATTCATAGTCGGTGTGTGCACCAATTCCGGGAACATCTTCGACGCTGGCGTCGAACGGGTAATGGATCAGCCGCAGCTTAGCCGGCGGGCAGGTCACCATCGGTTTGAAATACCCTTCCGGCAGGCCGAGCGCGAGGGCGAAAGCGTCGAACAGACGGTGGCCGAGGGCGAAAACCGCGTCGTAGTAGGCCAGCACCCGCGTGCGGAAATCCGGCAGATCGGGCCACTCGTTGGCGCCGATCAGCGGCGTACCGGCGAGCACCAGCGGATGGTCATCCGCTGCCTGGAAGCCGATATCGAAAGCCTCTTTATGGTCCGGCTTGCCGGAGCCGTAGATCTCTTCTCCTTCCGGAACGTAGCCCTTATGGCTTTTGGAGTGGCCGATGTAATAGTTCATCTTCTCCTCCATCGGCAGGGCGAAGATCTGCTTCGCCGCCTCGCGGACGCCGGCGATCAGCGCCGGGTCGATGCCGTGGCCGGTGATGTAGAAAAAGCCCACCTCGCGCGCCGCGCGGCCGATGGCGTCGGCCACCGCCTGACGCCTGGCGAGGTCATCGCCGGCCAGATCGCGGATATCGATGGTCGGGAGTTCAGTAAAAGCGTGCTTCACGGCGGTCATGGCTGCGGTTCCTGTTCAGTGAGCGTTAAAAACTGCTGAAAGTGGGCCTGCTGGCGCGTTGCCATCCAGGCGTTGAGCGACCAGAGATCGGCCACCGGAACGTTGGTGAACGGCAGATGGTGCAGATAGCCGTCGGCGCCAAACTCCGGGGTCAGCGTGGTCTGCGGGTAGCCGCGCTGGCGCTGCGAACGCCAGATTTGTTGCCAGAAGCGCTCGGCAAAAGCCAGCGCCGGCTGATACTCAGGCGCCGCCGGGTGCGGCACCTGCGGCCCCTGGTCGTAGCCCACCCGAGCCTGCACGTGATGCACGCGGTCGATAAAGGCGCTGAAGTCATCGCTGGGGTCATCCAGCAGGCGCTCGCTGACCACCACCCAGTGGCTGATGTCGGCGGTAAAGCGCAGCTGGGGGAGCTGCTGAATGATCTCCAGGGTGAGCCACGGGCTGTACAGCGAGGTGGCGCGATGGGTTTCAAAGCTGCAGGTCAAACCAAACCCGGCGGCCAGCTCATGCGCCTTGCCGAGAAAATCGACCTGCTGCGCCATCGGCCAGCGATCGTTGCCCGCCAGCAAATTGACAAAGCGCGGGTTGAGGCTGCTGGCCTCGGCGAAGCGGGTCTGCAGGCGCGCCAGATGCTGCTCGGGCGTTTCATGCTGGGCGGGGAGCACCCCGCCGCCGCTGAAAAGAATGGCGATATACTCCAGCCCCGACGCCTGCAGGCGGTCGGCGAGCTGCCGCCGCTCGGCCACCGTTAACGGCACGCGGGCTTCGATACCGCAGCAGCCGACACGCTGCAGTTCATCCAGCGTTTGCGGCCAGGGGGTCGTCACTCCCCAGAGGGTGCGAAAGCATTTCAGCTCCATGGCGGCTACCTCAGGCGTACTTCACGCCGGGCAGGACGCAGAGCATCTCGTACAGCAGGTTGGCCGCCAGCTGGGAGGTATTACCGCTCACGTCGTAGGGGGGCGAGACCTCGACCAGATCGGCGCCAATCAGGTTCAGGCCGCGGCAGCCGCGGACGATCTCCAGCGCCTGAATGGAGCTCAGACCGCCAACTTCCGGCGTCCCGGTTCCCGGCGCCCAGATGGGATCGAGGCTGTCGATATCAAAGCTGAGATACACCGGCCCGTCGCCCATCTGCTGGCGGACTTCGGCCATCAGCGGCGCCAGCGAGGTATGCCAGCACTGCTCCGCCTGCACCAGGCGAAAGCCCTGGTCAACGCCCCACTGGAAGTCGCCGGCGGCATAGCCCTGGGCGCGCTGGCCAATCTGCACCACCCGTTTGAGGTCGAGCAGTCCCTCCTCAACGGCTCGGCGGAAGGTGGTGCCGTGGGCGATTTTCTCTCCGAACATCTCATCATTGGTATCGGTATGGGCGTCGACGTGGATGAGCCCCACCGGACCATGTTTTTTAGTCAGCGCCCGCAGGATCGGCAGGGTAATGGTGTGGTCCCCGCCGAGGGTCAGCGGGATCAGCGGATAACTATTCAAACCGGTGTAGTAATCTTCGATAATTTGCACCGATTTGAGCAGGCTGTAGGTATTGATCGGCACATCGCCGATGTCGGCCACCGACAGCGAGTCGAACGGCGCGGCGCCGGTCGCCATATTGTACGGACGGATCATCACCGATTCGGCGCGAATATAGCGTGGTCCGTAGCGCGTGCCCGAGCGCTGCGAGGTGCCGATATCCAGCGGAATGCCGACAAATGCCGCGTCAAGTCCCTGTAAATCTTCGATAAACGGCAGGCGCATCATTGTGGCGCGTCCGGCGAAGCGTGGCATCTCATTGCCACCCTGCGGTTGGTGAAAGAGGTTATCTATGTCTGCTCCTGAATCTGACGGATGAAACGTAACAGGAGAGATAGTGCGCAACCCACGCTGGACTTTACATCGTCTGGCGTAAATACTCAGTTCATTTATTGGTGAACTAAATACGATGCATCACGACGCCAGCCTCAATATTCGCCAGCTGCAGGTTTTCGAGGCGGTGGCCCGCCTGGAGAGCTACAGCCGGGCCCAGCAGGAACTGGGTATTTCGGTCTCCGCCATCAGCAATGCGATGTCGCAGCTGGAGGGACAGCTCGGCTTCACCCTCTGCCAGCGCGGGCGCGGCGGCTTTTCTCTGACCGAGAAAGGTCAGCAGTTTTTACAGCAGGCGATCCGCGTACTGAGCGAGCTCAATGAGCTGGAGCGGCAGTCGGCGCTGCTCAAAGGGGAGCACAGCGGCACCCTGTGCATCTCGACGCTCGACTCCATCGAGACCGAAACGGCGCTCTCGCTGCCGGTGGTTCTGCGCAGCTTCAGCGACAAATTTCCCCATGTGCATATCAAACTGATTATTCGCACCCCGGCGGAGCAACTGAACGGCGTGCTGAACAACCATATCGACCTGGCCATCGGCAGCTACAACTCGCAGGTGCATAACATCATCAGCGAGCCGCTGTACCGTGAACAGCACTGGCTCTACTGCAGCGATCTGCACCCGATGTTCTTCAGCCGCCAGCTCGATAAAGAGCAGATCAGCCAGTGCCCGCTGGTGACCCGCAGCTACTGGAACACCAGCGATCTCCGCCGTCGGGGCTTCAGCAAAGGGAGCGCCACCGTCGAGACCGTCGACGCCCAGCTGCTGCTGATCCTCTCGGGGAAATATATTGGCTATCTGCCGGAGCATTACGCCTGGCCGTGGATCAAAGAGAACCGCCTGCGGGTGCTGCTGCCCAACGAGTTTGGCTTTCAGTCGCCGTTCTCGGCCATCTGTAAGCGCGGGCGCAGCAATGAGCCCTACCTGAAAGCGTTCCGCGACCTGCTGAAGAAAAATACGGTAGCGCGGCCGAAGTGGAATTATTAAGCGGGGCGGGCGCTTCCCTGCGCCGGGGTGGTGATTTTCGCGCTTAGCGCGCTGCCCGGCGGGGGAGTTTTCCCTGTTCAAAAAACGAACGGCAGCCGGTAGCCCGCCCGGGCTGCGGCTGCCAGGCAACTGCCTCCAGGTTATCCACAGGGTTAGGCGCCGCTGGTGTGGACAGGTCGCGGGGCGACAGGGCGCGGCTAGCGGAACAAAGGATGGCGTTTGCGTTAAATAAAACGGTACGAAGGGGAATCTGTGTTTGCCCCGCCTTTGCCCGTGAAATCAGAAAATTTACTTCGCAGGCTAACCGCAGATTGCTTCAAAAAAATTCCCGTATTTGTTATATTGTTGTTCATTGATTATTCACCTCTGCGGTGCCAAAAAGAACAAGATTCACCGCAACCCAGGACACTGCCATGTTAGATTACCGCTTCCCGACAGCTTTGCAGATGGTTCTCAGCGTAGCAATGGCGGAGCAGATGGGTGAACGTTCGACGAGTGCGATTCTGGCCTACGGCCTGGAAGCGAACCCGAGCTTTATCCGTAAACTAATGGTTCCGCTAACTCGTGACGGCATTATCGTCTCCACGCTTGGCCGCAACGGCTCAATTCATCTTGGCCGTCCGGCGGACAAGATCACCCTGCGTGATATCTATCTTTCGGTTATCGAAGATAAAAAACTGTGGGCGTCGCGTCCTGACGTCCCGGCCCGCTGCGTGGTCAGCGCCAACGCCTGCTGGTACTTCAAATCGGTTGCCGACGAAGCAGAGCAGGCTTCGTTAAACGTCCTCGCTCGCCATACCGTGGCCAGCGCGCTGGAGGCGGTCAAAAACGCCGATACCAGCGGCTGCGACCCGGTGCCGGAAATGATCGCCCGCTTTAAAAAAGCGCATTAATCATTTTCTGGTGACGAAAAAAAACCGCCTTCAAATTGTGAAGGCGGTTTTTTTTGTTATCTGCTGCAGGCTAGGCGGGCAGATCCTCCTGGACCGGCTTCCTGCGGGTCACCAGTTTCCGTAGCGTCACGTAAAACACCGGCGTCAGGAACAGACCGAAGAGCGTCACGCCCAGCATCCCGGAGAACACCGTGATCCCGGTGACGCCGCGGACTTCCGCCCCCGCGCCGTGGCCGAGGATCAGCGGAATGGTCCCGGCGATAAAGGCGATGGAGGTCATCACGATCGGGCGCAGACGCAGGCGGCATGCCTCCAGCGCCGCTTCCATGATGCCTTTCCCCTGGATCTCCAGCTCGCGGGCAAACTCGACGATCAGAATGGCGTTTTTACAGGCCAGGCCCATCAGGACCACCAGACCCACCTGCACGAAGACGTTGTTATCGCCCCCGGTCAGCCAGACGCCAAACAGCGCGGAGAGCATCGTCATCGGTACGATAAGGATCACCGCCAGCGGCAGTGTCCAGCTTTCATACAGCGCGGCCAGCACGAGGAACGCCAGCAGCACCGCCACCGGGAAGACGATCAGCGCCGTGTTGCCCTGGGTGGCCTGCTGGAAGCTGAGATCCGTCCACTCAATATTCATCCCATTCGGCAGGATCTGCTTCGACAGCTCCTCCAGATGCGTCATCGCCTGTGAAGAAGAGAGGACACGCGGATCGGCATCGCCAATCAGGTCCGCCGCCGGATAACCGTTGTAGCGGATCACCGGATCCGGCCCGTAGGTGGTACTGATATTCACCATACTGCCGATCGGCACCATTTCGCCCTGATTATTGCGGGTGCGCAGGTTGGCGATATCTTCCACGCTCTCGCGGTATGGCCCATCGGCCTGGGCCATCACGCGCCAGGTACGCCCGAACTGGTTAAAGTCATTGACATAAGACGAGCCGAGATAGGTCTGCAGCGTACCGAATAGCTCGGTTAGCGATACCCCCTGTGCTTTCGCCTTATCGCGATCGACCTGCACGTCCAGCTGCGGCACGTTAGCCTGGTAAGTCGAGATCGGGAAGTGCATCCCCGGCGTTTGCATAATCGCCCCAGACATCGCATTCACCGCGCTTTGCAGCGCGCCATAGCCCAGCCCACCGCGATCCTGGATGTACAGGGAGTAGCCGGAACCCTGACCCAGTCCTAAAATCGGCGGCGGCAGGATGGAGAAGCCAAAGCCCTGCTGGATTTGCGCGATTTTGGCGTTGATCTCCGCGTTAATTTCCGCCGCCGTGTGTTTGCGCTGGTCGAACGGTTTCAGGCCAAAAAAGACCGTCCCGGTATTCGGCGTGTTGGTGAACTGCAGCGCGTTAAGCCCCGGGAAAGCGACCGCATAGTCGACCCCTTCGGTATTCATCCCGATCTCGCTCATTTTGCGGATCACCGCGTCGGTGCGCGCCAGCGACGACCCTTCCGGCATCTTCACGCCGCCAATGAGATACAGCTTATCCTGGGTGGGAATAAACCCGCCCGGGACGACTTTAAACATCACCCCAGCGGCGCAGAGCAGCAGCAGATACACCGCAAACACCGCGCCACGGCGTCCGAGGGTTTTGCTCACCAGCCCCTGATAGCCGTTCGAGCTGCGCAGGAAAAAGCGGTTAAACGGACGGAAAATCCAGCCAAACAGACGATCGATCAGCCGGGTAGGGAGGTCTTTCTTCGCGCCGTGCGGCTTTAACAGCAGGGCCGCCAGCGCCGGGGAGAGCGTCAGCGAGTTGATGGCCGAGATCACCGTCGAGATGGCGATGGTCACCGCGAACTGTTTGTAGAACTGGCCGGTGACCCCGGAGAGAAACGCCATCGGCACGAACACCGCACACAGCACCAGCGCAATGGCGATAATCGGCCCGGAGACCTCACGCATCGCCTGATGCGCCGCGGCAAGCGGCGCAAGCCCCTCTTCGATATTACGCTCGACGTTCTCCACCACCACGATGGCGTCGTCCACCACGATACCGATAGCCAGTACCAGCCCGAACAGGCTCAGGGTATTCAGCGAGAAGCCCAGCAGATAGAGAATGCTGAAGGTACCCACCACCGATACCGGCACCGCGATCAGCGGGATAATCGACGCGCGCCAGGTCTGCAGGAACAGGATCACTACCAGCACCACCAGCACTACCGCCTCCAGCAGCGTCTGCACCACCGCGCGGATGGAGTCGCGGACGAAAACCGTCGGGTCGTACGGCGCCGCCCATTGCATATCTTCCGGGAAGCGGGTGGCCAGCTCGGCCATTTTGGCGCGTACCGCGTTCGACAGATCGATGGCGTTAGCGCCGGGTGACTGGAAGATACCGATCCCGACCGCATCCTTATTGTTGAGCTGGGAGCGCAGCGCATAGCTACCGGAACCCATCTCGATGCGCGCCACGTCGCGCAGGCGGACCAGCGAGCCATCCTGCGCCGTTTTCAGAATGATATTGCCAAACTCTTCTTCGGTATGCAGACGGCCCTGGGCGTTAATGGAGATCAGGAAATCGCTCTCCTGCGGCAGCGGCTCGGCGCCAAGCTGTCCGGCAGACACCTGGACGTTTTGCTCCTGCATCGCCGTCACCACATCCGAGGCCGTCAGACCGCGGGCCGCGACCTTATTGGGATCCAGCCAGACGCGCATCGCATATTCACCGGAGCCAAAAATCTGGATCTGGCCGACGCCGGGCAGGCGCGCCAGCTCATCCTTCACTTTCAGCGTGGCGTAGTTGCGCATATACAGCGAGTCGTACTTACCGTTTGGCGAAAACAGATGCACCACCAGGGTCAGCGTCGGAGACTGCTTCTGGGTGGTGATCCCCAGACGGCGTACATCCTCCGGCAGACGCGCTTCCGCCTGCGCGACGCGGTTCTGCACCTGAACCTGCGCCTGATCCGGGTCGGTACCCGGGCGGAAGGTGACGGTGGTGACCAGCACGCCGTCGGAGCCGGCGACCGATTTCATGTACATCATGTTTTCAACGCCGTTGATCGCTTCCTCCAGCGGCGTCGCCACGGTCTCGGCAATCACTTTCGGGTTGGCGCCGGGATACTCCGCGCGCACCTGGACGCTCGGCGGGACGACATCCGGATATTCGCTCACCGGCAGCAGCGGGATAGCGATTAACCCGGTGATAAAAATTAAAATCGACAGCACCGCGGCGAAAATCGGCCTGTCGATAAAAAAGCGGGAAAAGTCCATGTCTTGGATTCTCTGATTAGGGATCAGTTAAGGGTGGCGCTGGAGGTCATGGCAACGGTTTTGGCGTTAACCGGCATACCCGGCATAAACACTTTTTGTAAGCCGTCGACGATGACGCTATCCCCAGGATTCAACCCCTTCTGAACGATGCGTAAACCGTCTGCCAGCCGCCCTGGGGTAATGTCGCGGCGCTGTGCTTTACCATCTTTATCAACGATATAGACGTATTTACGATCCTGATCGGTCAGTACCGCTTTGTCGTCGATCAGCGTGGCTTTGAACTCTGCGCTGCCCGGCAGACGCACGCGGGCAAACAGCCCCGGTGTGAACAGACGCTGCGAGTTATCCAGCAGCGCACGCATGCGGATGGTGCCGGTACTCGGCGTTAACTGATTATCGAGAAAATCCACTTTGCCCTGGTGGGGGTAACCCTCCTCGCCAACCAGGCCAATCTCCACCGGGAGCGCCTGATTATCGCTGGACGCGCCTTGCCCGCGGCGGGCGAGGTTTTGATAGTGGAGGTAGGTTGACTCGTCGACGTCAAAGTAGACGTACACCGTCTTCTGCGAGACCAGGGTGGTGAGCACGCTGGCGGTGTCGCCCGCGGTGACCAGGTTACCGCTGGTGATCAGCGCCCGGCTGGCGCGGCCGTCAATAGGGGCGGTCACTTTGGTGAAGTCGAGGTTAAGCTGCGCGGCATCCACCGCCGCCTGCGCGGCGCGAATGTCGGCCTGCGCCTGAACCGCGGCTGACCGGCGCTGCTCCCACTCTTCACGGGAGACGAGGTTGGTATGGACTAATTTATCGGTGCGGTTCGCCTCGCTTTGCGCCAGGCTGGCCTGCGTTTTGGCTCTTGCCAACGCCGCCTGCGCCTGCTCCAGCGCGGCGCGATAGGTTCTGTCATCTATCGTGAACAGCACCTGGCCCTTTTTCACCTCCTGGCCGTCGGTGTAATTCACTTTATCAATGTATCCCGAGACGCGAGGGCGAAGCTGAACGCTCTCCACCGCTTCAATGCGACCGTTAAAACTATCCCACTGACTGATCGACTTCACCAGCACCTTAGCGGCGCTGACCGTCGGGGCGGGAGGCGCAGCATTCTGCGCGACGCTGTCGTCGCAGCCGACGAGCAGAAAGGAGAGCATCATCGCGCCGAGCGCGGTCAGGTGAATGTTTCCCCAGGTTTTTTGCAGGCTCATTATTTTTATTCCGGTAAATGTAGCCGCCGGGCAAGACGCAGCGTGAGAAGCCGCGCCACTTCCTTTGTCCGGGCTGGCTTAAGGCCATTTGTGTCGATCATCGCCACAAAACTGTAACAATTTCGAATACACTATCGCGGCGATTGTAGGAAGGCACTTAACTAAGTGCAAGAATAATTGTTGCACTTTATGTGCGGTCCAGGGGGAGATAAAAAACCGCGATCCCGGCGTGGATTTAAATGTAACAATAAAACTTGCATTTTGTGTAAAAACAGGCCACCTTTAAATGCAACTGACAAAGATGCTTTTAACCGGCCGCGAGGGGGTAACATGATGAACACTGGCGCCATCATTCAGGATCTGATCGACTGGATCGACAACCATCTTGATAGCCGTCTGGATATTGACACCGTTGCCCGACGAGCCGGCTATTCGAAGTGGCACCTGCAGCGGATCTTCAAAGAACATACCGGGCATCCCCTCGGAGAATATATTCGGGCGAAAAAGCTGCAAAAGTCGATCGAACGCTTGGCCCACAGCAACGAGCCGATCCTGAACGTGGCGATTGCCCTCGGCTTTGACTCCCAGCAGTCCTTCAACCGCAGCTTCAAGCGCCAGTACGGCCAGGCGCCCGGCGTCTGGCGCCGGAGTATCAGCCGCTCTGTTGCGCAGACATCTCGTCAGCGATCCGCATGACCGGGGAGGGTCAGTCCTGGCCCGGCCCATGATCGAATTTGCTGCCTTTGCCGATGGCATAGAACTGCCCGCCTGCGACATAGTGAACGGTCCGTAGCTCGTCCGGCGCATCATCAAAAATCCAGTGTCCGTTGCGGAATACCCGGTCATCGCTCCAGGCGGCGACGATATCGCCCATAAACAGATTGTGTTGCTGCTGAATGTCCGGGTAGGGCATCACTTTGCACACCAGCCAGCCCGCACAGCCTGCCACAAGAGGAAGATCAAATTCCGGCTGATAAAAGAAGGGGATGGTGTCATTTTTATCCGGCGCGTCGGCATAGCTGCGCCCGCCAGCGTAGAGGACGGTTGCCATCTGGCTGACTACGGGGATCTGCACCACGAAATAGCCGCTCTTTTCCACCAGCTGACGAGTGAAAGCCTGGGTGCCAATATAGGCCACCACTTTTCGCTCGCCTGCCAGCCCAACCCAGGCGGCTGACATGACATTTTCGACGCCATCATATTTTGCGGAAATCATGGTGGTGGACCCGACCTGCAATAAACGATAGGCCTTACTTATTTCGACAGGCTGAACGGACATGGTTTTTCCTTTGTGCATGCTATTTAACGTAATGATTATCTGGATATTTATTGAGGCCATGTTCATTTTCGGGCCCTCTTTCGTAATCCACCGTGCAACGATACGCCAGGCGATTAAGCGTAAAAAGGTGCGTAAATTGTTTTCATTATTCATAATCCACGAATAATCATGCCGTCTGTCGGTAAGCTGCTCGCTACAGGAGAGAAAGAAGGTGGATCGTATTCAGGCTATGCAGATGTTTATGCGCGTCGCGGAGGCAGGAAGCTTCGTGCGTGCCGCGGAAACCCTTTCCCTGCCGGCCTCCACTGTCACCAGTACCATTAAAAACCTTGAGAAATACCTGAAGGTGCGGCTGCTGAACCGGACCACAAGGCGGGTGAGCCTTACCCCGGAAGGGATGCAGTATCTGGCGCAGTGCCGGGAAATTCTCGCCCTCATCGAACATAGTGAATCCACCCTGAGCGAGTCTGTCGCGCGGCCTCAGGGGCGCCTGCGGGTTGATATGCCCGCGGGCATCGCGCATTTCATCGTCATGCCGCATCTGCCGGACTTTTACCGGCGCTATCCCGATATCTACCTGATGATCGGCGTCAGCGATCGCCAGGTCGATCTCATTCAGGAAGGCGTCGACTGCGTGATACGAACGGGAGAGCTGAACAACTCCAGCCTGGTGGCCCGCCCTCTGGGCCGCTTTCGCTGGGTCACCTGCGCGTCACCGGACTATCTTCGGGAATATGGCGTGCCGCCGTCACCGGAGGCGCTCTCTCAGCACCGGGCTGTGCATTATTTCTCCGGTCAGGCGAGGCGGGCCGATGAGTTCCGCTTCGTTCGCCATGGCGAGACCTTTTCTGTACCCGTCAGCGGCAACGCCGCGGTGAATGAAACGGGGCTCTATATAAAAATGTGCCTGGCAGGATTTGGGCTGGCGCAGCTGGCGCAGAATATCGTTGCTGACCACCTGCAGGAGGGGAGACTGGTGGAAGTGCTGACGGACTGGCAGCCGCCCCCGGTACCCGTCACATTGCTCTATCCGCACCAGCGCTTTCTCTCTCCCGCCGTGCGGGCGTTTGCTGAGTGGATGAGCGAGGTGGTTTGAGGGGAGTATTGCTTGCATTTAGCGCTTCGCGATGGAGGGTAGGGTTTCAGCAGAAATATCTGGTCTGCTGATGAATCGCTCGATATTCTGTAATGCTTTGTCTTTTTTGTGAACAGGAAAAAGTATGCTTAATACGCTACCCGATTTACACAGAAGTTTTGCAGAGCAACTGAAGCTTAAATTACAGTCTGATTCGCGGATCCACTCCCTTCTCGCCGGCGGCTCGTTTATCCATGGCGGGTTTGATCAATACTCCGATCTGGATTTCGTGGTGGTGATCGACCCTCTCTATTATGACGAAATCATGGCTCAGCGTATGGCGTTCGCCGGAACGCTCGGCCATCTGCTACATGCTTTCACCGGGGAACACGTCGGTGAGCCTCGCCTGCTGATCTGCCTGTTTGGCCCGGAACTTCTGCATGTCGATCTGAAATTTATCACCCTGGACATGCTCACTCAGCGCGTTGAGGAGCCTGCCGTGCTATTTACCCGTGATAACGATGCTCTCAAGCGACAGCTGGCAAAATTTAGCGCGCACTGGCCGAACATGCCGCCGGAGTGGTTTGAGTCCCGGGCCTGGATCTGGCTGCATTATGCCGTGGTTAAACTGGGCAGGGGGGAACTCTTCGAAGCGCTGGGGATGCTGTCTTTCTTCCGGGAACAAGTGCTGGGACCGATGCTGTTTCGTCGCGCCAATCTACCGCAACGCGGCGTTCGTCGAATAGAAGCCCTCGGCATTGATCCCGATGGCCTGCTGACTTCCACTCTGGCAACACACGATCGTCACTCCGTCGGGATTGCCATCCGAAGGGCTGCCGACGCTTATGTCAATCTGCGGGCTGATGCGCTGCCTGACAATATCGCAGACGATGCGGCGCGTCGGGCGGTCCTTGCCATGCTGGACGCGTATTCTCACAAGGGGTAAATCTATCCCTCCGGCCGCGGACGCGGCCGGAGGGTGAAAGGGTTGTGCGAGTGTCGTGGGAGGTCTAATTCTGAGAGGGGGGGCTAGCGGGGTATCGGTAACGTGAAAATACCAGAGCTTTTCGTTGTGCCTATCAATAGGCCTAAAAGGTTCGGATTTAATGAGTTTTCTTTGGACTGCGCGGGACAAATTGAGGGCACAAAAAAGCCCGCAGGGCTTGCGCCGTGCGGGCTTTCAGGACTTCATCGGATGACTCTGGTAATCACCGATGGAGAATTTTGGTGGAGCTGGCGGGAGTTGAACTCGCGTCCGAAAACGATATAACTTGCTGAAAAATATTGTTATGTGTATTTTTTTTCCCAGCGCGTGCATTTTAAGTGCATTTTGTTGTCCGCTCCAAGTCCATGCATCAATGTTAAGTGGCCACTTGAAGCTCTGGACCCGTGTCGCTATCAATTAACGGCTGACCTTGAACCATTTTTTCGACAGTTTCGTTTGAAGGATATGGAACCCCGAGTTCTACTGTGTTTGGGTTTGAACGATGGGTTTCAACAAACGAGGTTCCGTTCCATTTTTTTGAAAGATAAATAATTCCTTCAAAGGCCGCTGGATCCTGTTTCTGAGATTCTAAAATCATGTGGAATCCACGGCGTTCTATTCCGCGTAAGAAGCTGGAAAAACACTCCTTCAGCAACTCGTCATCCAAATCCTTGAACTTGATTCCCTGCGCAAGAAACTCGAAATAATTAAGAATGTACAGAAGGCCGTTAATGGCATCTCTATACTCGTCGGGTACCTTCATGTTCTTGTATTCTTCTTTATCCGGGTTGCAGCGCCACTCAGAGAGTTCTTGTGGCACATAACGCATACCCCGGTAAAATTTTGTGCTGTTCCGTAACTGTTTTTGGTATTCGGGACTGGTGCGTGTGTTAATGATCATGTTAAGGGTATGTGACCTGCGCGTATTCGCTGCTGACGTTATACACTGGATCCACCACCCCATCCCAACGAGCATACCTGTAACCATAATCGAAAGAGATGTTTGATAAGCCGGAGTGTATCTCAGGATTGCATACCCGATCAGGACTATCACATAACAAACAGTACTGAACATTGGAAGAAATTCTGCAGTGTCTGGGTAGCGCTTTTTGATAAAGCAGAAGATAGAAGAAATGGCAGCGCCAGATCCAGCAATGACGACCAGCCAATCAATGATTGCCAGGTTAAAGGGGAGTTTTCCAGGGTAGATATAAGTAAATAGTGCTCTGACAATCAACATGAGAGCAAAAATTGTAGCGCTGACGTTTACAAGTGTTCTCGCCATCTTATTGATTCCTATAACAAAAGACCTCCGCAAGGGAGGCCTTATTGTGCTAATGGAGGTTTGTGTTACAAATTTAGGTCGTAGTTAACCTTCACCAAAACCTACAGTTAGTGTGTTTTTCATAGTGGTCACTCCAGTTGTAATACTGCGCCAGTACCTACGTTAAGCTATTGAAAATTAAAAAAACATAAAATTTCTTGTATTAGTGGAGAACAGGATAACAGTTTGTACCGTAACTCTTCAAGTACTATCAGTATCCCTGTGCTGTCCTAATGAGATTTTAATATCATAAAAATCAATGTGTTATATATTGTCAAGAAATATATTTGCATTGCGTTTATTGCTATAGTCTAACTTGTTGTTTTTAAATGAATTTACGTTTATGTAAACGCAATAGTGCAACTATCAATTACATAGATGATAGCTCATTTCACAAAAAGCAATGGTAGCGTCATTCTTAATTTTCTTCAGACGTAGGCAGTTTTACTCAGGTTGACACTACCTTTATAGACGTCTTTCCATCATATACTGCAAGGTATTTACCATAATTGCGGAACAACATTTCCGGCCCTTTGTGGCCCATCTGTCCGGCAAGCCAGAAGAGGTTAACACCCTGGCTGATATGCTTGGTGGCGAATGTGTGCCGCGTCTGGTAAGGGTTACGGTAGCGCACGCCAGCTTTTGTCAGGGTCGGCACCCATGCCTTTTTACGGATCGCGTCGGCGTTTGCCCAGGGTTCTCCCGTTTTCGGATCGCTGAATATGAACTCACTTTTCAGAAAGGTGTATTGCTTCTGCGCCTGCAGGGCTGCCAGCGCCTCACTGTTCAGCTCAACCTTACGGGTACCGGCTTTTGTCTTGGTGCCTTTGAGTACCCCTACGACACTGGCCGCTTGAACGTGAGCTGTGTTCCCTATGGTGTCGAGATCAGGCCAGCGCAGCGCGCATAGTTCGGAGCTCCGCAGACCGGTATTGAAGGCAAAGCGGAACAGGTTTTCCCATTCCGGGTACCTGCAGCTCTGATAAATAGCGAGGGTTTCCGCTGGCGTGAACGGGTCAACCTCGTAATCGTCGGCGCTCGGGCTGCTGTCGATCACGTGGTACCGGCTGGCGCTGACGAGGCTTACCGGGTTAATGGTCAGCAGGCCGTCTGTCACCGCTTCATCTATGGCGCTGCGCAGAAACGAAAGGTTATTCCGGGTCGTTTTCAGCTTTGTTTTCCTGCTGGCTATCCAGTTTTTAAGGACCGCTGGCGTCAATTCTGACACGTGAAGTTTATGCAGAGCTGACAGCGCCGACAGACATTTTTCATAACCGTTGATAGTCGACGGGGACAGGTTGCGGTTCTGGCAGATTTTCAGGTACTCGTCCAGGTAAGACTTTATGTTTTTGGTTTTCTTCACTACCCCGAACAGCTTCAGCTTTTTGGAGTTGGGGAAATATTTCGCATATTCAAAGGTGCCATTGACGATCTGGTTTTGTATCTCTCCGCGTAGGCGCTCGGCGTATTTCACACCGCGTGCGTTTGCTTCCAGTTTGGAGAGGGGCTCCCGGCACAGAACCCCTTTATATGTGAAAGTGATAACCAGAGTGTCACCAGTTTTATGCTGGCGGATGGTTACACCTCTTGGGAGAGATAGAGATCCTTGTTTTGTCTTGCCCAATTTGCAATCTCCTTTAAGTCGATCCAACGTTCTTTTGACCCATCGACTTTTAAAACATGAACCCCTTCCTGCCACACTCCACGTTGTAACCGTTTGTTAACGGCATCCAGCGTCTCGCCCATCTCTTCGCAGTACTTTGTAATCGGCACAACATCCAGATAAATCATCTTCACCTCACACCACAATCAGGCCACGACAGTGGCGCCACAGTTTAAATTCTCGCTTCATTCAGCTGTCTCCTGTTCAGCTTCGATGATGGCATCCACTGCCATCATCAGAGTTCTGGCGAGGTCGTCGTAATCCGTCCAAGCATCGTTGCTGAAGAAGTTCGTGATCATAACTGGTGCAATTTTTGCGATAAGATACTGACGATAAGTCATACCACCAGGCGTTGCGTTGCTTGGATTTGGGTATGCATAATGCTGGCCGTTTCTCATTGCTTAGCCTCCCGGATCAGATGTTTATAGGCCCGCAGCGCGTGATGTGTCTTCCCGCTTAAGATCGTTTTCATAATGAAAAAACCGCTGCTCTGGCTGGTAATTTCAGGCGTGAGGAACAACGCGACATCAATCGCCCGGTTGTGCCGGCGGAACTCAAACACGGTGCTGGTGACCGTGATGACTGATACCGACCCTTGATCATTAAACTCAACCTTCACAATGTTTTTCCTCCCATCCGATAGCCTGAAACAGGCCCATTTTCGGGTGATACCAACGGGCCCCGCGTGGTTCGGCTTCTGCCATCATTTGGCGGAATGCTTTCATAAAAGGCTCAAACTCCACGATCGCCCGTCGAGACAGCAGACCATCAGGCGTCATGAATTCGTGTGTATCGGTGGGGATACGGTATGCGTTAACAAGGTTTCGGCACTTGGCATCGGTCATGCCGCTTTTTGCGACTATCTGACGATAACCGACATACCCGGCCCGCATATTTCCTCGCTTAATGTTTTCGACAGCTTCCGCGACGGTTTCAACCTGTTCTTCAACCTGGTAGAGGCGTCGCTCCTGCTCAACATTCAGCAGGGCCATTTCAGCGATCAGCTCTGCCTGCGATTTTGGCCGGGAGCGTTCTTCTTCCAGCTCTTTCCAGCGATCTACCAGTCTGGCGGTAAACTCGGGGCTGAGTTGCGCGACCACAATGATGCTGTCACGCTTCCCTTCTTCACTTTCAAAAACGTAAATTGTTGTGGGGCGCCCGGCAGTAGGCTTTTCCTCAATTTGAGGAGAAGTAATAACGCCACGCATAATCAGGGTCTCAATCGTGCGTTTCACGTTGTCGTGGCGTTTTTCTACCAGCTCGGCGATCTCAAGGCTGGTCATGGATGGTTTGTTAGTGATCAAGTTATTCATCATCATTCCCCTCAATGCATAATCGGTGCTTCGGGCACACCTTCGATCTGGATGTGTTCGATAAAGCTGTCATGGAGGAGGTTAAGCCCCTCCCGGCCAAGTGCTGATAACCTGAACCCAAATTCTTCGTCAGCAATAACCATGTCCTGATACATCCGCAGCGCCAGCTGCTGGCCAACCTCTGGCCCATATTTCTCGATTGCCCCCAGCTCAATATGGTTGGCGAGTGCAAAGCGTTCAGGTCCCGGATAGACGCTAATGGCGCCATGCTTGCTGGAATAGATAACAGCAGTATCAACACCGCCAGTATCATTCGGAACGTCGACAGTTCCGTTTTTCTCCAGCTCCTCAGTGATGAACACGGCAGCCAGTAACCAGCGCCAGAGGATCAACTCTTTTTCGATATTGAGCGTGATCCAGTTGCTTTCTACCGCTTCCATGATGCAGGCCAGAATTTCCATTCCATCGGCAAGGTGTTTGTCATAGCGACCGTTATCCAGCAGGCGAATAGCAGCGGAGTAGCCAATCACCCGGTTTCCAGACCGGATCCCTGTTGAGGTTGGTTCCGGGTTAAGCATGTTCTGAAGCATTGCGCACCTCTGCTGGTTTACAGGCCTGTAGTTCTTCGCGCTCTTTCACGTAGCGGTCGTGCATGGCATCCCACTTTTTGCACCAGTTTTGCATTTCTCTTTTGCGGGCGAGGATGCGACGCAGCCGGCGAACGGTGCGCTGGTGGGCGTTAAAATACTCAGTGGTCACGGCGCCACGTTGCCAGCTACTCAGTTCTGGATTCAGTGGATGAATTACCTGCACGTCCGGATAACGCTGCTTGAAACCAGAACGCCCAAAAGCTCGGGAGGTCATGAAGAACGCCAGGTAACGAATTGCGGTATCCCGGCTGAAGCACCGCTTCATGCGTCCGTGGCGGATCGCGGCGAACAGATCACCAACTGGCGTTGGGTGCTTTTGCAACGCCAGGTCAATGGCGCTGACAGTTCTGTTGTCAATCATTTGTCTTTCTCCCGGTTATAGGTTTCATGACTCATAACTTCCCAGTTCCGGCCATCGTCTTTCGATAACAGGCGCCAGCGTGGGTTAACCTTCAGGCTGAGGTAGCCGGTGCGGTGCATTCGCCGCGGGAATATCCGCCGGCGCCGATACCGCAGCAGGACCTGCAGCGCCTGCAGGTGTACCCGCTCAGGAATGCGTATTGCTGTCAGTGCCACAGTGATCCTCCGTCTCGGGTGCGATTACCTGATATCCAGCTTCCTGAGCCAGATCGAGAAACGCCTCGAGTGAGCAAAACATGTCTTTTTCTCGCAGTGGGTACTGCCTGACGAACTCGCCATCTTTCAGCTCGATCACCACTCGCCCGGTAAAACCCGGCTCACAACTTAATTGCACCATTGGTGGGGGAGCGGGAATAAGTACGCCACGATATTCAATCATTCTCATTATTTAGCCCTCGGCTTTTAATGACTGTTCGGCCAGCGTGGCAATGAGTGCATTCATAAAGTCCACACCATCGGGCGTTAATTTATTAACGCCCATGCAATTCGAATAATGTTCAGAAATTAAATTTTCTGCCTGCTCGCGTTTGTGGGTGTCATAAATCATCGCTTCGAAAAGTTTGATTAATGATTTTGTTAAAATATCTTCATCAAGCTCTACAGGTAATTTCGTGCCGTCTTCCAGTTTGACTATCTGGAAATAACTCCCAGTTCTTCGCATCATTGAATCAAGCTTGGCGCGAACGAGGTGACGGCGGCGGGTCTCAATCAGGTTTGTTTTCACGTCGCTTTGCCTCTTCGCTAATCCAGGTAAAAATGTCAGACGATATATTCATTGCAAGGCCGATTAATGCTTCGGTTTGGCATGAATTCATTTTGCTAAAGCAAATATGCATTAAATCCAGCAACTCATTCAGGTTATTGGCTTGAGTTAATACCTCTTCAATGCAGGTATCTTTTGCCGGGTCCCACATAATTACCTCCCATACGCTTTGCGCAGATAAAGGCCTGCTATGATTTCGTGTCCATTAGCTGCATAAAGCAGGGCGGTTTTATATGCGTTACGGTCGACGATGAAACTCATAATAGACCTCTCGATGAATTCAGGGTGTAAGATTCCCCACCGGTTAAGGTGTTAATTAAACTCGCTTTTATTAATTCAGTTTCGCTTCGATGCTTTTCAGCTCACTGCTAACCTTAATCGCATAGTCAAAAATTGCAGATGCCATATACATTGCGGGTTTACCATTATCACCATCTGTGAAGTAAACCTCGTTATAAATATGCGCCAGCTCTTCGAGTTTTCTGGCTGTAACGGTCGCGTGAAATATCTCATCAGAAATATCGCTCTCACCATGTTCCCTTTGGGGGGGGCAGGAGAGTCGCTTAACGATTTGATATATTCGTTAGTGGTATCCAGCGTCTTTTTCATTGAGCGAATTAAGCAAGCCATTGCACAATCAGTTTCGTGATCTTCATTACTGTGCTTATAAATCAGCTCCAGAAGAACTGTGTTCTCGGCGATATCCGCCGCGACAATTTCTAACATCTGAATCGGACTGTTCATTTGTCTACCCTTTTATTTCTTCGATGGCGGCAGAGACATACATATCAACAAACTCAATTATGTTTATGCTGAGCTCTCTTTGCGTAGCGGTACCATCGAGCACGCGAGCCACACCGATAAGCAGATGGATGTTATTGAGGGCATCCGTAGCGTTAAGAGGTAAGTCTTCAAAGTCATTCATTTCTCAGCCCTCTCTTGTTGATAAATGACCTCGCTCATATAAACGTAAGCATCCCCCGCGAGTCTTTTAATAAGAGAGGCGATTGAAGAAAGTTCAGAATCCGCTAGTTGATGCGGGTGATCTTCCAGCAGTGAGCAAATTAATTCTGCCTGGAATGTTTTTTCCGCAGCTTCTTTAAACTGGTTGAATTCAGCAACTGACATTTTCATCTCATTGACTCCGTTGTTTGTCGATGAAGTAATTATGTACATCATGTTCATTTTTGGCAAGAACAAAATGTTCATTATTCGATTTGTAAAATGAACATTATGTATATGATTTTGATTTTGAAGGGAATTAATTAAAAAAAATCCCGGATTGTCCGGGATTATATTAGTGGCTGGGGTTTAGCTTGCTTTCCAAATCATCATCTTCTATGTGTCTGGATTGCTTGAGTATTCCAGCGACATATTCAAGCTTCTCGACTTCGTGGTAAGGCATTGTTATTGGCCTATGATCTTGATTGATGCTTGTAAACTGGTACTCACCATCACGGTCATAGCCTAATACCTTGATCATGTTGTGTCCGCTCTTAGTTCTAACGAACACCTCATCACCAGGGCAAACGTTTTTGTTTGGCTCGACTAACACAAATTCTCCTGATTGAATGCGTGGCCACATGCTGTCACCCCTAACTCTCAAGCCAAATGCATCAGGGTCATCGCTGTAAATTTTTAGCCAGCCGTCATTTTCTTCCACCATCTCAATGCTGCCGTCAGCGCCTAACATTGCTTCACCTATAACCCTGACAAGTCCATTTTTTATTTGACCTATGTACTCAATTGTATCTGAACCATGCCTGGTTGAAGTTTCAGCAATATCGCCATGTTGAAGCCAGAGCGGGTCTACCTTAAGGAATTTGGCTAGCAAGAAAATTTTATCTTGGCGCGGCATAGTCTCAGCATTAAACCACTTGCTGACAGCCTTAGGCGTTAACGACAGAGCCGAAGCGATGACTACACCACGCCCATGTGTATCGATCCCCGCTTTTTTACAGGCCAGTGCCAGCCTCTCGGAGAACTCTTTTCGCACTTTTTCATTTTGAACCATGTGTACACCCTATATCAACTTGCATGAACTTTCTATTCCATTTAATATGTACATTATGTTCATTTTGTCGTCGGGGTAAATATGTTTTCTCAAATACTGAGAGATGTTGGTTTAAGAAAGGTTTCCGAGGTTACAGGGAGGACTTTGCGCCAGGTATACAAGTGGGAGGTTCTGAACACACTTCCACGCAGCGATTTTACAGGCGAAACGTTCCTCGCGCGGGCAATTGCAGAGGCGTCTGGTGGGCTCTATTCAGAGCAAGAGGTGTTGGCAGCTGCGATCGAGGGGCGCCGCCAGCCCGCTACGAGGGCATGACATGTCACCCGAAGACTTCATTCGCAAGCACATCACGGCGGCGTTGATGGCCGAAGGCTTCTCTGAGAGTGCCGCAGGGGGGGGGCTGAGCACGGCGTCGATTATTACCGGAGAAGCTCACAGGCAAGCAGGAAAGGTGCGATTTTCGATGATTGTCTTTTTCGCGCAAGGCAATGGTCTATCGCCCAGACCACCTGCGCAGAGCGAAAAGCAACCAAGAAAAAGCCGGGTCGGGCAAAGGGGGCCCAACCCGGCCTGTTCTGACTGCTGCTATGCAAAACGATTCAAATCTACCTGGAGGGGTAAATTCATGAAAAACCTTAGCAGACAATCTGATTACAAATCAAGCGCTGGTGAGCTGAATGTTTCCAGAAACGGGCGGCATTAAGGCGCTGGACAGGCTGTATCACGATCCACGGGGTGTTGTCGTGCACGTCACCGGGTGGGATCACGAAAAGCAGCAGGTGTATTTCACCAGACCGGGTTATCCGCATGAATGTATGCAGCCAGTCTGGAAGTTTCAACAGTACTTCACGAGGGTTTTGGTATGAGCATGGATCTGATGGTTCAGGCTATGAAAATTAAGGTCGGAAACCCTTTGCGCAAATTGGTTCTTCTTAAGCTGGCGGATAACGCCAGTGATCTCGGGGAGTGCTGGCCTAGTTACCAGCACATCGCTGACCAGTGTGAAATTAGCAAGCGTTCGGTGATGAATCACATCGATGCGCTTTGTGAATGTGGCCTGATAAAAAAAGAGCTACGGACAGGACCAAAGGGGAATTCCAGCAACGTTTATCAGCTCAATTTACGTAGTGCAGGAGATTCACCGGGGGGTAGTGCAAATCGTTCACTACCTGGTGCAGGAGATTCACTACCTGGTGCAGGAGATTCACTACCTGGTGCAGGAGATTCACCAGGGGGTAGTGCAGGAGCTGCACCCAGAATCAGTCACTCTTTTGAACCAGTCAATGAACCAGTCAATGAACCTATAAAACATACTGGCGCTTCGGCTATCGCCTCTGCACCGGCTCGTTCTGCAAAACAGGATTATTCCCCTGAGTTTGAGACAGCCTGGCAGGCATACCCAAAACGCGCTGGTGGTAATTCAAAGGCTGCCGCCTTCAAAGCCTGGAATGCCCGCCTGAAAGACGGGGTTAAACCTGAGGCCATGCTGGCGGGTGTTAAACGCTACGCAGCCTATGCTCGGGCAACCGGCAGTGCTGGCACCCAGTACGTGAAGCAGGCCGCGTCGTTCTTTGGGCCAGATCGCCATTTCGAAGAATCCTGGCAGGCGCCATCCGCTCCCAGCGGTGGGCACAACAGCACTATTGCCCGCCTGTCTGGACTGGGGCGTATGTCCGACGATTTTGGCGAATCTGGTGAGAACCTGAATTTTTGAGTGAGGTGGATATGTTGAATTTGAATCAGCTCAAAGAGCGTGAAGACCTGAGAGCGCAACAGGAAAAACTCGGCGATGAACTGACTTTCGCCGAAGAGCACAAACTTCCATGGGGCTTCGAGGGCTGGAACTCGAGTCACACCTGCACGATATCCTGTCCTGAGCATGGAGACTACGAACAGTTCACGCTGGTGGGCAAAGATTTTCGTGGAGCGGAGGCTTTCAAACATTCCCGCTGTCCGGCCTGCATCCGGGCGGAGCAGACCAGTGTCAAATCCAGCCTGCGTAAACTTCACGTGGCCAGCCTGCTGAACGACGCGGGTATTACTCGCCGCTTTGGTGACTGCGAGTTTGAAAATTATCTGGAACTCAACCCTGAAGCCTCCCGCAACCTCGCAGCCTGCAGGCGCTACGCCAACAACTGGCCTGGCGTTCTGGACGCCGGGAAAAGTCTGGTGCTGACAGGCAGCTGCGGCACGGGAAAAAATCATCTGGCGGTCTCTCTGGCGAAAAACATCATCCGCAACCATCTCGCCACCGTGGAACTGACCGATGTGATGCGTCTGACTCGTGCCGTGAAAAGCACCTGGCGCCACAATGCTGACACAACCGAAGAGAGCGTACTGGATCACTACGCTTCGCTGGATCTGCTGATTATCGATGAGGTAGGCGTGCAGTTCGGAAGCCCGGCAGAGATGACCATCCTGCACGAAGTGATTAACGCCCGCTATGAAAGCGTTCTGCCAACCATCCTGATCAGCAATCTGCCACCTGAGCAGCTGAAAGAGTTTATCAGCGACCGTATTTTTGATCGTGTGACTGACGGTGGGCGCAACTACCTGGTATTCAACTGGGCAAGTTTTCGTGGGAATAACGGGGGGCATGCATGACACCAGTCTGGCGTAACGACGAACTTGAAGAGGCGGTCATCGGCGCATTGTTTTTACGCGGAGATGATCCTGAGGTGCTGGATGTTCTCTCCCGACTGCCTGCAAGCACCTTCTCAGTTCGTCAGTATCGGGAAATTTACACTGGCATCTGCCGACAGGCCCGCGGCGGCGGAGTAATTGATCCGTTACTGCTTTGCGAGTCGTTGCCGGCACTCCAGACCACAATTCTGGCAGCCACCCGTGTCAGTTGGGCGAAATCCGCGTTGTTATCTTACGTTGATGTGCTGCGGCGCAATGCTGGTGTACGTGATGCCGAAGCAGCACTGGAGAAAGTGCTGGAGCAAATCAGGAGTGCCAGAAACGGAGAATCAGCCCTGGCCGCCCTTGAAGCTGCGAAGCTGACTGTATCGGCGATCGACATTTCAGCAGATACCGTCCAGCCCGTTCACATCTCCGAACTGCTCACCGCAGTGGCGGACGAAGTTGAATCGCGGAGCCAGGGGAAAGAAGAGACCAGGTGCCTGCTCACTGGCATTGAGGAGCTTGATGCTATGACCGGCGGCATTGAATCGACAGATCTGGTGTTTATTGCCGCGCGGCCATCGATGGGTAAAACCGAACTGGCACTGGATATCATCGACAAGGTTTCCGCTCAGGGCCATGGCGTGCTGTTTTTCAGTATGGAGATGTCGGACACGCAGATCACCAAGCGCATGGTTTCCGCTGCAGGCGGGATGTCGATGTCTCGCCTGAAAGCCGTGGATAAATTCGAGGACGAGGACTGGGCGCGGTTCTTTAACGGCATGGAACGCATGGCAACCCGCAATATCTGGATCACTGATGCCACGGGGCTGACTATCGACCAGATACAGCAAACCGCCACGAGCTACCAGATAGCGCATCCGGAAATCGCGCTGGTGGTCATCGACTATCTGGCGCTTATCAAAATTCAGAGTGCTGCGCGGTACGATCTGGCCGTTGGCGAAGTATCCAAGGGGCTTAAAAACCTGGCTAAATCAAATAAAACCCCTGTCCTTGCGCTGAGCCAGCTATCGCGCGGTGTCGAATCCAGACCCAATAAGCGGCCAATGAACTCCGATATGAAAAACTCGGGGGAAATTGAGGCTGATGCTGACTTGATCCTGATGTTGTACCGAGATGAGGTTTATAACCCTGAATCGCCAGCAAAGGGAATTGCCGAAATTAACGTGACAAAACAGCGGAATGGGGAGCTGGGGACTATCTACCGTCGGTTCTACAACGGTCATTTCCTGCCAATTGATCAGGAGGAAGCTCGCCAGCGCTCGACGCCGCAACCAAAGGCACACCAACGCCGTTACACGAAAGGGATCCGGGCTGGCCATGAAGATTTTTAACATTACACCAATGGGTAAGCCGAGGATGACCCGGGCAGACAAATGGAAACAGCGGGAAGTGGTCATGCGCTACCGGGCATTCTGCGATGAGGTCCGTCTGATGAACGTTGCTATGCCGGAGCAGGGCGGACACATAACCTTCGTGGTTCCCATGCCAAAGAGCTGGAGCCAGAAGAAGCGAGTAACGATGAACGGACAGGCACACCAGCAGAAACCAGACGCCGATAACATGATCAAAGCGCTGATGGATGCTCTGTTTACTGATGACGCATATATCTGGGACTTTCGTGTAACAAAAGTATGGGGTGAATCAGGACAAATTTTAATTTCTGATATCGGAGAGGTGTCCACATGAAACCTGAAGAACCACTCAAAAATGCAATGCCTGATATCATGCACTTCAGCGACGACATAAGTAAAACGGGAGCACAGAACAATGCGTAGTAATAACAACGAACATAATAAATATTTTTCTGTGGATGCAGGCATCTCATCAGAGACAATTACGAAGGCTGAGCGCCTTGTTATGGAGCGCTTCAGTCATATTTATGCAAACTGGGCCGATGAAAAAAACTTAAGTCGTGAGGCGGAAGAACTTCGCGTAAGAGAAATTAAAGGTTTTAAAAACATCCTCCTCTCTCCCTGGACATTAAGCGATGTAACCATTGAATGGGATTACTGGGAATCCGTACTTCGTCACAGGTATAAAACACAAAATGGCGATGGCTACGTCCAGATTATCTGGGATCGGCGCGGGTGGCTCACTGACCTTTTGTGCGCCATGAAACCAGTTACCCGGGCTGAAGCATTAACAGTCTGCAAGTGGTTACTGGCATGTGACTATTTTGAGGAACGGGATTCGCTGTTTGATCGCATTATTTTGAACCTGGTCGGGGAGTGCGAAGAATGAAACTGGAAGCCTCCCTCAAACACTTTAGCCCTCAGGGCATGCATATCACCGACGACGCGAAAAGCACATCCCCGAATCGCCTGAATGGCACAGACATTATGACCGGGATCGGGGTGACCAGCAGCCGGGCACGGTTCGGGCTGGCGGCATTCTTTGGTAAGGCTGGCATCAGTAAGACCGATGAGCAACTGGCGGTTCAGGCGCTGGCGCGGTATGCAATTGAGACAGCACCAAAAAACGTTCGGAAGGCTGCGGGTAAAGCGCTGGGGCGCTGCTGCCTGATTCTGGCGCAATTTGCCTTTGCAGAATATTCCCGCTCAGCTGAAACCACCGGGACCTGCAAGGCATGTGAGGGAGCTGGTGTAACAAAATCAGTTGAGGCCGTTGTTAAGCATCCTGGGATACACAAAAGCGACGGAGAGGAAATTGTCGCCCCGATTATCAGGCAGGAGTGGGTAGTACGGCAGTGTGTTGCATGCGGCGGAAAAGGTGCCATTAACGCCCGCTGCCGCTGTGGTGGTTCCGGTCAGGTGCTGGATCGGAAAGCGACCAAAGAGCGCGGGGCACCAGTTTACAAGGCGTGTGAGCGTTGTTCGGGGAATGGATTCTCAACGGTGCCATCAACCGCCGCATACAAAGCGATTCTGATCCTCATTCCTGATCTGCACGTCAGAACATGGACCCGTAACTGGAAGCCCTTCTGCGATGCGCTGGTGGACATCTGCCGGCAGGGGGAAGAGCAGGCCGACAAAGAGTTTCAGCGAGCCACGGCATATTAAAAAGATACCGGCATTATTTTGCATTTTAGAAACAAAAAACTTGATTTTGTCCGAAGTTGTCGTGTAATCTTCAAATCGTGGGATATAACGCCCGTACGAAATCAATCAATGAAACCCTGCCACCCGGCGGGGTTTTTTGCGTTGTGCTTGCTGCGAAAATTTCTTAGGTATTGTAAGTTATCCCTGACTTATCCAGTTAATAATGAAAAGAGGGATGCTATGAATGCTTTTCCTGGTTTTGGTGGCGGGTTTCGCAAGAACGAACCGACGACTCCAAGCATTATGAGTAATAATGTTTCAGTAATTACAAAGAAAATTAATCCGAAGGGCGAAATCAAGGCAACATATTTTACATACACCAAACCCGCCACCTTCTCACCTTATGAACAAGAATGTTACTATAATGTAGCTAGAATGATTAGGGATCATGGTGGAGAGGCCATTTATGGCTGGGTGCTGTGGGAAAGCGATATTATGATAGAAGGGGAGGCTCACTGCCTTTACAAGGATCTGTCTGGTAATGTCTTTGATATAACCCCGCGGGTTTCTGGTGAAGAGAAAATACTATTCATAGAGGATTCTCGCCTAAATATCTCGCTGAAGCATATTAAAGAAACCCGTTTTTCTATGATTCAGCACACGAACCCACAGCTAATATTTAGTATGAATTTATTTGTTGAATCGAAAGCGGTTCCATTGGTGTTTGACCAAAATGAAATAAGGGTTATAAAACTAATCGATTACAAAGATAGTTTTTTATTTCAATAAATTGTAATCAATATCACAAAAGGCTGCGCATTTTCGCGGCCTTTTTCATTTGTGCCGCCAGAGCGTCATTCACTCTGTGCTTTGTCGTTAATCCATCTGGCGGCCATTCATACAGGCCCACTGTCTGACGGGCTCATAACCCAACCCGGGCAGGTTAAAGAGCGTGGGACTCCTAACCCCACAATCGCTAACGGGGTCGCTCATTCCTTTCCCCTCTTCAGAGAGGAACTCACAGCAATAAAGAGGGGCTTATGTCCGCAGAACCGATCTCGGGTACCGCAGTTGCGTCGGCGGGACTCGCTGGCGCCAGTGTATTTGGTCTGGCAACAGGCATTGATTACGGCGTCGTTTTTGGTGCTTTTGCTGGTTCCGTTTTCTACGTAGCGACCGCCGCGAACGTAACCCGGTTGCGGCTGGTGGCCTATTTCGTGACGTCGTTTATTGTCGGGGTGATAGGCGCCGGCCTTCTTGGGTCATACCTGGCGTCATGGACACACTATAGCGATCGCCCCCTTGACGCCCTCGGCGCCGTTATAGTTTCAGCGATAACCATCAAGGTCCTCACCTTCCTGAATAATCAGGAAATGAGCGGACTGATTGGCATGCTTTCCCGCATGCGGGGAGGAGGTTCAAGTGGTAAATGATCCTTCAGCGCTGGCGAATGCAGTCATTTGCGCCGTCATTGTGCTGGCATTGATGTTCTACCAACGAGGTAGTGCGAGACACCGTCCGGGCATATCCGTTCTGGCTTATCTCATGGTGCTGGTTTATGCCAGCATCCCTTTCCGTTTCCTGTTTGGCCTGTACGAGTCATCCCACTGGCTGGTGGTGCTGGCTAACATTCTTATCTGCGGCGCGGTTCTCTGGTTCAGGGGGAATATAGCGCGTCTGGTTGATGCACTGAGGCACTAATGAATCAAACACAATTCCAGAAGGCGGCTGGTATCAGCGCCGGGTTAGCTGCGCGCTGGTTTCCGCATATTACAGCCGCGATGAAAGAGTTTGGAATCACTGCTCCACTCGATCAGGCAATGTTCATTGCCCAGATGGGACATGAGTCCGGAGGCTTTACCCGGCTGGTGGAAAATCTGAACTATGCAGCAGATAGCCTTGTGCCTACGTTCGGTAAACACCGTATCACCGCCCAGCAGGCCGCCGCACTCGGCAGAACGGCAACGCAGCCAGCTAATCAGCGAGCAATCGCGAATCTGGTGTATGGGGGCGAGTGGGGCAAAAAGAATCTCGGTAATCAGGTTGCCGGTGATGGCTGGAAATATCGCGGTCGCGGCCTGAAACAAGTTACGGGCTTGAGCAACTATCGCAGCTGCGGACAGGCGCTGAAACTTGACCTTGTCACCCAGCCTGAGCTGCTGGAGCGAGATGATTACGCCGCGCGTTCAGCCGCATGGTTTTATGTCTCCCACGGTTGCCTTCTTCATTCCGGTGATGTTGAACGCGTAACGCTGCTTATCAACGGTGGCCGCAACGGTCTGGATAAACGCCTTGCGCTCTTTAACCTGGCTAAATCGGTGCTGTTACGAGGTGGTTATGGGCATTGAAATGATTATTGGTCTGGCAACTGTGTTGCTGGCCATTGTCGCTGGCGCATTTGGGTTAGGCCATTCACGCGGAACCAGCAAGGCAGAATCCAAAGCTGAACAGCTGCGAACCAAAGAGATCGCCGCTGCTACCGTCGCCGCGGCAGAACGCCGGGCTGATGCAACGAAAGGGGCCAGCGATGTTGAAGAGAGTGTTAAGCGTATGGGTGATGACGATGTTGATCGCGAGCTGCGCGAAAGATTTACCCGCCCCGGTGGTGGTTGATACCGCCTGCAGCTGGGTGCGGATCATCTACCTGACCGACCACGATATTGACGTGCTGGATAAGCAGACCAAACGCGACATTCTGACGTACAACAAGTCTGTGCAAGCTAACTGCCCAAGGTTTAAATCTATGAAAGTATAATCCTACATCCCCACTTCTTAAGGATTGAACGAGGTCAGCGCGTACATAACAAGTACTAGAAAAGTAGAAAGGAAAAAGGTATGTTAAAATCATCATTTGTAGTTGGAGCATGGCTAAAGACTGGATTGGAGAAAATGATGAATGCAGTTAGTCATATTAAAAATCCGCTGACTATAATAGGGATTTTTGCTGGTATTGTAGAAATTTCAGCAAATTTGGTTCTCCCTTTTTTGGAGCCCGAGCAGCAAGGGGTTTATTTATGGTTTTTGATGTTGTTTCCTGCTGGGTTGGTTTTTTTCTTTTTCATTACTTTGAATTTTAATCATACTAAATTATATGCTCCTAGTGACTTTAATAATGATGATGCCTTCATGCAAGCCAATGGTAAGATGCTAGGAAATAAACTTGGTGCAGACAATTCTGTTGGGGGGATTAAATGGCCATAACAGAGTTAAGAAACCAAACTTTTGAAAATGAGCTAATTGTATTGGACCTCCACTCCTATACTAATTGTAAGTTCGTTAAATGCAAAATGGTCTATTCCGGTTTTAGCGATGTAATGTTGGTTGAAAATGATTTTTATAACTGTGAATGGCATTTTACTGGTCCAGCATCTAATACGCTTAATTTTTTAAGGCTATTTTATAATAAAATGGGAGAGCCCGGAAAAAAAATAGTCGAAGATACCTTTGATAATATTAGAAGCCCAATGAGTAAATAGTGTTTTTTACGATTAATCAGCTTTTCTATCTTAGACAATATAGCCTCGCTTGTGCGGGGCTTTTTTATTGGCATTATCGCACAGAGGTAAGACATGACTGAAATCACCGACGCCCAGCAGATTCGCCTGAACCTGCTTTCAACCCTTAACTACGACACAGCAGCAGCAAAAGTCGCTGTAGAGTTTGTTCAGGACAGCCCGCTTAAGTACCAGCTATTCATCCAGCAATACAGCCGTGTCACATCAGAGACTGAAGTGGTGGCAAAGACGATGAAAGCAGTACAGGAAGCAACTGAAGCGCTGCCGCTCTTCGATACCAGCGCTGAGCAGCCCAGCTAGGCATTACAGCAGGCATTCACTGAGTGTCTGTGATAATGCTCAAGGAA
>OKFC01000100.1_pt1 | contig 47567 bp, 60 predicted proteins | sample 1611471 | NCBI WGS metagenome assembly OKFC01 (sample SAMN04436747, study PRJEB24849) | human gut metagenome | biome: human gut; feature: NICU; material: stool | host: Homo sapiens | place: USA: Saint Louis, MO | collected 2011-01-06 | reverse complement strand
GAACAAACGGATGTGCTGGCGCCGTAGATGTTCCCAGCTCCACGAAGCGCCAGTAAAACGCATTCCGCTTGTTGCTGGCCTTCATGGTGTTGTCGCTGTTCCCCGTTCGTGGGTTAACGCCACGAATATGCACCCCCGATGAAATTTCACCGCGACGGTGGCTTTTCTGGGTGACGACAACAACGTTTTTCTTCAGTTTTCCGGTTTTCTCAGGTGCACGATCAATAACTTCCTGGCGGAGCAATTCGGCGCCAGCACGGGTCGACTCCCGGAGAACTTTATTATTTTCGGCCTTGCTGAGTGTTTGCAGATCGCGGGCAATATCCTGCAGCCCGGAAAAATCCAGATTCACATCAATCATTTTTCGGTCCCCTGTTTGCAAAGAATTTCCAGCCGGGTGCCTTTGATATCCGGAACCGGAGGGCCGGTAACGTTAAGAACAGCACCTTTAAACGGGCCGGTGCGTACTTTCAGGCGGGAAGAAGCTGAGATATCTGTACGAAAACGTACCCAGACTCGAATGGTGGCATCGGCACGCTCAGCGCCAGCGGCTAACAGCTCACGACCGCTTATCCCCTTAACCTCGGCCCAGATAGTGGCGCCGTCAGACCACTCTTCTGTTGGCTGACCACTCGGGGTTCGTGTAGTAATAAAATTACGGATGGTGATCCGATACCGCATTGGTCCAATTTTCATCATCTCCTCCAGCTAAACACCCATTTGAATTCGCCAGGGATTCAGCAACCAGCGTGCGGGTCCTGGAATATCAGGACTCAGATCATCCCCGCGGTTTTCATACAACCAGCCCACGATAAGAAGAACCGCGCTCTGAATGGAGGGCGTGATGATAAGAGGACGATCGCCAGCGCTTTCATTCTCAACAGCACTATCCAGAGCAGCCTGGTCAGCGAAAAAGCGTCGGTTGAGAAACTGCATGGCAGCATCCTCCGCAGCGGCAAGATACCCCTCCACCATCGTTTTATCGATTTCATCATCCAGCCTGAGATGTTCCATGGCTGTTTCAGTGTTGATTACCGTCATAACCATTACCCTTTGGTTTCGGGGGCGCGGTTCATTTTGTTATCAGGGACTTCACCTACTATGGTCACCAGCCCGTTACCTTTGAGCTCGGCAGCACGTAAGCGAGAGACATGAAACGGATCATCAGCTGGCGTCCTGAAAATGTCGCCATCCATAAAACGCCGGACAGGCTGAACCTGAATAGTCCCGGACTCTGTGAGTTCTGGCGCCGCATTTACGCCGTCGGGTACAGACGGTTCAGCCACATTTTTTCTGGCCATCACTATCTCCTCTGAAAGAGAGGGCCGCTAAGCGGCCCTGAATTGTCAGCCGCCAGAAGCGGTTACAGTACCGGTGACAAATGCTTCCGGACGATAAACCGCTAACGCCAGACGCTCTTCCGCACGAATGGTGACCATGTTTTTAATAAAGTCATCTTCGTTCTCAGTGGAGAGCAGCACTTCGATATCCATGCGGTCGAAGATTTGCGCAGCCATGTTGAAGGCACCAGTCAGGAAGTTGTTCTGCGCCATGGCCTGTGTTTCCACAACAGGGAGACCCCAGATACGAGGAACACCACCATTGACCGGCTGCGCGATGATATATCGACCTTCGTTATCTTTGGTCAGCTCGATGCCTGCCCAGTCAATCGGGTTCAGGACAAAACCAGACGCCGGATATTCCGCAAGAACGGCCTGAAGAACAGCCAGGCGAAGACGGTCGATCGGCGTGGCATTGGACAGGGTTAGGGCTGGTGCAAATTCTGTTGCCTGCGGCAGAATACCGAGGATATTCGCGCCGGTGCCATCGCCGCTCAGCAGTTGCTGCTCTTCTTTGAAACGAAGACCATACTGAGCGCGGCCATTGATATAGCTGGCCAGACCGGGCGCATCGTCCAGGATCTGACGGGACGCTTTAAAGTAATGCGCAATAGTACGAACCGGCGCACTTTTCAGATCAAACCGAATGTCAGATTTTGGTTTCAGGGCACCTTCCGCCACAGCTGCAGCATTATTGGTAAACCCCGTTTCCTGAACGAATTCAATACCGTTAGATGCGGTAGTGCCGGGGATAAGCAGATTACGAATGGTCAGAGTACGTTCCGGCGGGGCGATAATGCCCTGAACACGATCGGAGACCACCAGGCTGTTGGTTGGGCTCGCGCCTGTGCCCGTAGTGGCCGGCACGTTCATAATATCTTTCTGTTCCAGTTTGACGCGGATGCTCTTACGGGCCGAACTGTCCATACCTTTGAACTCTTCACTTTCGACCACCAGCTCACCGAGCGATTTTCGCTGTGCAGGTGCATCGATCGGGCGGCGTGCGCCTTTTTGTTCCAGCTCAGTGAGACGTTCTTTCAGCTCGTTCATCTGATTAAGGCTTTCGTCCGTTCGTTGTTTCAGTTCCAGCGAAACGGTTTCTCCTGCCTCCATTTTTTTCTTCACGTCTTCGCCAAAGTTTTTGACCTGATCAATCACCATGGTGAGCTGAGTAGAGATTTCGCCAATACTTTGTGGCTGATCATCAGCCGATTTTTTCTGGTACATATAAATCCCTTAGAGAATTTTTGGGAGAGAAAACTGGCTCAGTTGCTGGCGCATCGCCGCAATAGCCGCTTTGGTTTCGCCGTCTTCGCCCCCGGACTCACTCCGGTCAAGCAGATAGGACAGTCCGCGGGAGGCGACCGCAGCGGACTGACTTTTCGAGAAACCTGCCTCTCGCAGGAACTTCTCAAATTCAGGTAAGGAAGGAAGATCACCGTGTGACAATTTCGACTTAATGACGTCAATACGCGCATCATCATTGGCCGGCACGGTAACAATGGAGATTTCAACCAGGTCGAGCTTCGTTAATGTGCGGATCCGGGTTTTCTCATCGTAATTCGATTCCCGAACGTAATAGCCAATGGAAAGGCCCGTAATGGCACGGGTTTTCATGCCTCTCCATGCAGTTTTGGCGTAGGCGGCGTCGTCCAGCCACAAAGCGCCTTCACCAAAAAGCCCATGCTTATCTTCTTTCAGGGTTGAGATATCCCAGTTCCCGATGGGTTCACCGGTGCGATGCTGCCAGAGAACAGGGAACGTCCTCCCCTTAGCCCGCGTTTCCTCGATGCTTTCGAGGAATGCGCCCGGCGCCACGACTTCGTTGTAGCTATCCACCACATCGAAGACAGAACCGTATCCAGAAAAAAGGCCGTCATCGTTGACAGCCTTAATATCGAAGTCGAATGCCTTTACTTTCATGGCTGCGTTTTTCCGGTACATTCCGGCGTCTCCTCTGATTTAATGCCAAGCCATTCCCGCAGTGCGTTTTTGGCTGATTCACTGTCGCCGGACTTGCCAAGCTGATCTATCGGCAGCAGGTTGGATTGAACGGTTAGTTGGTCAGCGCCAGGTTTTGGCTGAAGGTTTTCTTTTTGCCGTGCTTCATTGCGGGTCATCAGACCGTTCTGGGTCATCGTTGAGTAAAAAGCGGCACGGGCGGCGCTGTCAGCACGTAAGAGACCTTCGATGGAAAACTCAGCGAAGTACTTATTTCTTTCTCCCGGAGCCAGGAGACTTTTACGAATCGCCTGCTCAATACGGGTCAGCCATGGACGAAGTGAAAACGTTAAAAAGCCAATCAGCATCTGTTCGACGCCACTTCCCCACATCGTCTGCCCCTGGGCGGTATGTCCAATCAACCCCGGCCATACTCTGAACCACCGACAAATCTCTTCGATATTGAAGGCTCTGGACTGCAGCATCTGGGCGTCTTCCGGGTTGAGGTCAACAGGCTGAAACTTCATTCCCGCTTCAAGAACCATCATTTTCCCGGTATTCATGGATCCAGAAAATTGTTCAACCATGCTTTCACGTACTTCATTGCGCTGCTCTTTTTTCAGGATCTGATCCATTGAGAGAACGCCGCTGGGCCGCATACCGTTTTTAAAAACTTTGGCGCTGGCTTCATCTGTTGCCATTGCCAGACCAAGTGTCTGTCGGGCATAACTGACTGGTGACAGGCCCATGACACCATTGGTGCTGAACGCACGGATGTGCATGATGTCCCGTTCATCAATGTTTCGGGATGTACCTGAAGGCCAGTCACGGTAGGTATAAATTGGATCTCCGCTCTTGCTTAAATCAACCTTCATCCTTTCTGGCCTGAGAGGCACCAGCGAGGTAATACGCTTTCCGGTTCGATCGATTTCTGCATAAGCATTCCCCCACAAAAGCAGGCTGGCCATGATCATTTCCCAGAACTCCACTGCAGTCATATCAGCATTGGGTTGATTATGGAGGAGCTCATAAAGCGGGTGATCATTTGCATTCTGGCGACCGTCAGCCGTTTTTTCGTAAAAACCAACAGGCAACGTCGCGATGGTTTCGGATAACAGCCTTACACATGACCACACTGCCGATAACTGCAGGGCTTTATCAACCGTAACGGATTTCCCTGCTGCGGACTGCCCACCAGCATAAGCAGCCCAGAATTCACCGTCGGTAAGGGAGATGGGTACGCCGAGCCACCGGCGAACGGCGCTTTTTATCCGGCCTGGCTTCTTCTCTTTATTCATGGTGACTCACACAATGATGGGATTACTGAAAAAGTCGTCGATATCGCCAGAATCATCCTCATAGCCTTCGGAGGCACCGATTGCCATAGCGCCCGCTACAATGCCGTCGATACGCCCGGTACTTTTTTTCTTGGCAAAAATTCGGTTTTCTTTCTGATCAGCCTCCGTCACTGCTGAAGCCGCATTCCAGCGAAGACAAGGGTTCGTCCTGATGATAATGACGCTGTCATCAAGCAACTCTTCAAACAATTCGATGGAGTGAGGCATCCACAGCCCGGAATCTTTCGCTTTGTAATACCCTTGCCCATGAGGGATTAAGGGAACAGAAACCGATGCTTCCTCAAGCTCCGGCTCAAGATATTTAATGCGATACTGGTCGAAGGCGATGGCCTTGATATCAAACTTCTCCGTCAGATCGGCAATACGCTGGGCAACAAAGCCGTATTTCACCGCTTTGCCTGGCGTAGTGTGGATGTGACCATCGCGCTCCCAGGCGTCATAAGGCACCCGGTCCGTTTTAGCCCGTTCGAGCAAGGTATCTTTGGGTGTCCAGAACTCCACCAGCAACTTGCGTTGTTTTGGAAAAAACAGCGCCAGGGCAGTCAAATCACGGGATCCGGACAAGTCCAGGCCACCGTAGCATTCCTCACCCTCCAGCTCATCTGGATCAAAGTTTTCCTCACATCCCATCCAGACATCACTGCTCATCCACGGGTTCGCCGCGTCAACCCACTGACAGAAGTTGAGACGCCTGACAATACTCTCTTTTGAAGGCATTCCCCGGGCCTGAGTCACCTGCTCACGAAGATAGCTTTCTTCAAACGTGTGACCCAACGAGGGGTTAGCCTTTTTCCAGCAGGACTCATCCTTGAAAGGATCGTCACCTTCATCCAGTGAACAAATAAAGGCGAAAAAACTGTCATCTTCTATCGAACCGGCAGATACCTTTCTACCGTATTCGTGATAGTCATAGCAGACGCTGGTTTTATCGTGTCCACTGTTGGTGATCATAAAAATGAGTGCCTGCCGGCGACCTTTAGTGCCGGCGCGCATCATTTCAACAACCTGATTGCTTTTATGCTCGTGAACTTCATCAATAAGAGCGCAATGTGGTCGTGGACCCGACTGTCCGTCATCTGAACTAATTGGGCGAAAGAATGAACCAGCCTGAAGAAAAGCCAGGTTCCACTCTTTTCCGGCGCCGCCAGATTTCTGTATGCGTGCGGAAAGAGCCGGAGACTGATCGACCATCGCCACCGCATCACGAAAGAGGACCATTGCCTGGTCTTTTTTCGTAGCAGCAGCATAAACTTCAGCACGAGGTTCTTTATCCGCAGTGAGACAGTAAAGACCTATCCCGGCAGAAAGGGGGGATTTGCCAGATCCTTTTCCTGATTCCACGTAAACCATTCGGAACCGGCGAAAACCTCTGGCATTTTTCCAGCCAAAAATCGAACCGACGATGAAACACTGCCATGGCAGCAGAATAAAAGGCGCACCTTCAAAATCGCCCCCGTTGAGCTTGAGGACTTTCGCAAAATAATCAATGGAGCGCTGTGCTGCCTCAACATCCCAATGGAGCCCTCTTGCATGGCAAGATTCAAGATCCCTGAGATGTCTCTGGCAGGCATTTCGAATGTCAGGACCGGCCAGTTCTTTTCCAGAGGTTACATCCTTTGCATACTGCGTTGCCGGATCAACCGAAGAACTTGTCGAGCGTGTCTTCTTCGGGGGTTTCGCCATTCACTTTCACCTTCGTCCTTGCCGCTGGTGTCAGACCGAATTCAACCAGGTAACTTTTAAAACGACGGTCGGCATCAGCCAGCATTGAAACTGCCGGGTTGGCCTTTATCAGAAAACCACCCTCGGTCTGGACGGTATAAGTTCTGCCCTCTACAGCGATGGTGTCGCGCAGTTGCAGGATATCGGCATAAATATCGCAAAGCCTTTCAAGCGCCAAAGTATCTGCAACGGTGAGAACACCCATACCATCGAGAAGCACAGTCAGCCGACCCCATGCCACCTTACCCCAGTCGGTAAGATGAGCTGGGGGGCCTGGAATTTCTTTAGCTGGCGTGGGTTCTTTATCGTTGAGTTTTCGTTTGCCCGGGTTGCCGGTAACCACTTTGAGGTGGGTCGGTTTCGGGCGTCGTCCTGCCATCGGAACCTCCCGGAAAAAAACTTTTCATTTCGCGGTTGTGCACAAAAAGGACTGGCGGCGGTCATTTGGGTTCGAGATTCTGAACTTTTGACCCGCCCCTCCCCATCAGATGAGAATCGATATCATTTGAATGATAATGATTTCAAATGACAATCACTTTTGAGGTGTATTGATAATGGTTATCACTTAAACCAATGAGAAGCCGGGTCCAGTGGCATCCCGTTTTCATCGCAGCCGATCACGGTGCCACGCTTCTCCATTCGCTGCTTCGTTGAGTCGTGGTGCTGCTTACACAGCCCTTGCCAGTTCTTCCGGCTCCAGAATAACTTTTGCGCCTTCGCTATTGCCTGGCTGTCACCAGAACGCAAAGCCTCTTTCAGTTTATGCGGGATGATGTGGTCAACCACCGTTGCCGCTGTCACCCTGCCTTGCTCCTGGCACATGACGCACAAGGGTTGCGCACGAATGAAGATAAGACGCTCACGGTCCCACTTGCTACCATATATACGAGGCTCTTTGGTCATGTTCTGGCCCTATTGCTTGGATGGGCGTACGATCCTCACCTGACCGAACAGCGTCTGCCGCTTAACCTCGCCGTTCTCGACAGTGAAATGACCATGACTATCGCGCACAGCGGCAATCACCTCACCTCTTACATCGTCAGCAGAAAAAGCGTGCTTTACCTCAACGCCATTGAGATAAACCGTGATACGTTCGCAACCGGGTTCGACGCGCTCGCCCGGATCGTCGTCGAGAACTGTCAGGCGCATATTGCCTCCATAAAAAAACCCCGCCGTAGCGAGGTTTTAAAGAAACTTAACAGCTATTTTTTTTCAAGAACAGCCTGTATTGCATCTACTGTTTCAGCTAATTTGTTTTGAATATGGTTAAGGGAGTTTTGTACTCCGGTATTTACGGCGCCAGAGTTTACTATCTCCAATACAGCAGCAACAACAATTTCTCTTTTAATTTCTTCTTTTTGAGGTAAACCATTTACATCATAGAAGTAATTTTTAATCACGATAACCTCCTTTTTTAATGGAGTTATCAGCATATTGGTAACACCGACAAAAATGAAGCATTATCACAGGCACTCAATGAATGCCTGCTGTAATGCCTTAGCTGGCCTGCTCAGCGCCGGTATCAAACAGCGCCAGCGCTTCGGTCGCTTCCTGGATGGCCTTACGGGTCTTCGAGACAATCTCACTTTCAGTGAAGACGCGATCGAAAGAGTCAGCGAATAGCTCAGCTTTCAGATTGCTATCACCAACCCAGTCAATGGCCAGCTTGGCCGCTGCGGTGTCGTAGTTAACTTTCTTGATGATATCCAGGCGGATTTGCTCGGATGCGGTGATCTCTGACATGTCTTACCTCTGTGCGATGTGGGGAGCATTATCGAAGCCACTATCCGAAGTGTCTTCTGTAATGCCATTAAAAAAGCCACCCGGTTAGAGGTGGCCTTAGTTATGCCGAAAGAGATGATTACAACAGAGTAGCATTGTTGACTTGAGCCCAGTTAGCTAGCTCGTCTTTACCCCATTGTACAAGGATGACTTCTTTTGCGCAGTTGGCTCCTTGCGATAAGGTCGCGGCATCTGCAGCAGATAACCACAACCCCAAGATCACTCCACTGAAAGCGTTCAGTCGGGCACCTCTGAAGGTTGATAAAGCCTCAATTCGGACATTAACACCTTGAATTAAACAGGGTTCTCGCTGGGCGGCCATCTTTGACAACACGCTAGAAGTTAACAGTGCTGACAGAATGTTTGAGTCCTTTGCATTGGCAATGCTAGGCGCGAAGATCACCAACTCGACTGCATGCTGTTTCGCGAGAGACAATGCATGTTCAAGACCTTTTTTATTTGAGGGGATGTCGTCACCATACGCCGGTACTAAGTAGCTTCCCATAACATAACCTTACTTATGTTGTTGATTGAAACTTTTACATGGGGTCGTTTTTATCAATACCAACGCAACGGTGAAAAAATCATTGCCACGATTTGAAAAAATCGTAATACCTAATCAGCAAGCATAATATCGATGAAATACTCTTTCCCCTGCTCGAACTGTTCAAACGCTGCTGGGTTAGAGATAACCATCTGCAACTGGCCGCAGGGAGTGTACTTAGACCAGGTCTCGTTATCAGCGCTGCCAGTCATTATCGCACTCAAGTTAACGATGGCGCTGGTCTTATCCGGAGATTTCTGGATGCTGTTACATTGAAACATTGCACGTACAGACATGTTTTTATCCTTAGGTGGGCATATAGGGTGATTTAACCCTTAGTGGGGTTAACAGTCAGCATCTGGCCGGGCAACTGCACGGCATGCCCACATACAGGCTTCCTGCATTTTGGTGCGCGCGATTGCCAGGCTGCGCATAGCTTCATCAATCTCGCGAGCCTGCTCAGCGCTTAACATTGCCGGGCCATTACGGACAGCCAACAATTCACCTCGCTCGGTATCAAGCAAACTACAGAAGTGGCGGCTGACGCCTTTAAGGCGGTTCATTCGCTCAATGTCGCCAGCGGTTAATGTGCGGTAGCCTTTTACAGTGCTGCCGTCCTGCGGTTTTGCTTCACTCATTTCGTAGCCTTTTCGGTTGTACCTGGTTTGCTTTTACTGGCTCCTAGGTGGATATTGTTTGGAGGGAAAGCGTGGAGATAACCAAATGAAACAGATACTTTTTACATGGTTTGCTTTTACAAATACCTATGCCTGCATCACCGCCAGCATTAACGTGAACAACTCGCTAATGCTTAATTCAGCTGTGCCGTGGATTGTTGGGATTTCTCTTGGAGTAATCACCAATTACTTATTGGCTAAAAAACTGAAGGAAAGCGGGTTTCTGTAGCCCTGCAGGTTGCTGGCCAAGTTACTTCTTAACGCTGCCGGGCTTGGCTAGCCAGTTCAACCAAATCTTTGAAGTCATGGCACATGTCCAGTCGATGGCCATGATCGTCGACAAAGTTGTAGCTGTTGAATAGTTTTACGATCTCCTCGGGACTCTTCCCACTCAAAAGAGGAAACCGTTTTGAATCGTCAACCTGTTTCATCTTCAAATCTCCATTCAGTTGGTTACGACCACGCCACTTCAACTCTGGAAATTGCATTCCATAGCGGTGACATTTATCAATACTCAAGGGTTCCATCTACCGTATACACAGCACTAATGAATGCGTCGTCAAAAGGCCAGTATTTTGATGCCCACATCAAAAAAGCTGGCTACCCTTACCGCAAAGTTGGGTGAGTAATCTAAGCGAGGCTTGGCCTCGCTTTTTTATCTGAGGCACTGCGTATGAATATAGTCCTGCAGGGCTCTCAGGGCTGTTTGGTCGCTGATGATTCCGGACCGGATACCGAGAACGTTTCGTCCAGCAACTGCAGAGAGTTCGACGGTGGCATCATCGCCCATGCTGGCGGCGCCGGTGGCTTGGGTTGGGGCTGACACTGGACACTTGCCTTTGACGAGCACCCGACCACCATTATCAAGCTTACGCTGCAGAGCATCATTTTCAGCTTTTGCATCGGCTAATTCCTTCGTGTATTTGGCATCGAGTGCTGCAACATCGCGCTGCCTTACCTGCATGTTAGCGATAGTATCTTTCGCCAGGCTGAGCTGCTCAGTCACTTTATCGCGCTGCCTTTTGAACTCGGTGGCGTTGTCGTGGTAGTGGCTGGCCAGCCAGCCGAGGCTGACTATCAGGCAGATCACAACAGCGCTGATAATGGCGGTTAATCGGCTCATTCATCTATCCCCCAACATGCCAGTGCGCTTTCCTCTTCGCGACGAGAGACCTGTCCGTAACAATTGTTGGAACGCACGCGGCAATCTTTCCCGCCATCAAAAATCCACCGGCGAATTTCAGCGCAGGCACCTTTACGGTCACCTGCATTCAGCTTGCGGTAGAAAGTGGAAGGGAAGCACTTACCGGGCCCGATGTTATAGGGGCAGAAACTGGCAATCCCGACCTTTTGAGGAGGCGTCAGATGAACCCGCACATTCTGATCTACCCATGCCAGCGCCTTATTGCGCTCGACGGCATTTACCTGATCGCATTTGGCCTGGGTTAACTTCATCCCCTGCGTTACAGGTCTTCCATCTACCCGGGTAGCACCACGACATATCGTCCAGATACCGGCGCCATCGCGGTACGATATGAGGCTGTTACCCTCTTTCTCATCCAGGAACTGATCCATGAGAACGGGAACTGATGCGCCAGCAGCGATAAGCGCCAGCATGGCCGCGCTGAGTTTTGTTTTCAGGTTAGCCATCGCTATTCATCCTGCGGTGGCGGGCCACCATAACCACGATCGAGGGACTGCTGATACATCTTCGTCCAGCGGCGCTTAAAGTAGAGATTGGTCAGGTAAGTCGCTACACCAATTATCACGCCACTGGCCAGGGCAATAAAATTCCAGTCAAGGCCATGAAACCAGTCATAGGTCCTTGCCAGCCCTGTGCATATAAGGCCGCCTGACGTGCAGTACGAGGCCGCCGAAAATATTTTGTCAGGCATTTTCATAGTCTCCACCTCCGTTGATGACGGATGGCGCTGTGTGTTTGAAAAGGGTCAGGCCCGCCGGGCTGGATTTAACAACGAGCCGTATCGAAGATGATTCCCGTGTGCCTGAAATGAAAAAGGCCACGCAATAGCGCAGCCCTTAAATGTTTTTGGTTAGTTGAAGTGCCTTAATCAGGCGAAAAAAAGCCCGCTCAGAGGAACGGGCAGAAAGTAGGCATTCTAGGTAGTAACAAACGAAAACGCACCTAATAGTCCGAGCTACCGATTTACCAGGAGAGCGCTCGCTTTTTCCGTTACTGCCTTTTAAACATAGCTGGGGAAGCCGAAACGGCAACCCACAACCTAATGTCTTAGTAGTATTGCATGGTGCCGGGTGCCTCCCGGTGAGCATGTCCCAGCCGACATGGCCCGCGCTGCATTTACAGATCACTGTAAGTGACTGGTCGCCCCTCCGCTAGGGGGATTCACCACACTAATAAATTAACAAAGCATTAACTTCATGGTCAATAGCGCGGGATTCGAATAAAAAAGCCCCGGATTTGGGGCTTGTGTACATACAATCACCTTACTAAAAAACCTTACTCAACATATAGATACACACCAATACCAACAAAATAACTACTAAACCCCCATCAACATTATTATCGCTCATAAAAAATCTCCTCTCTGTATAAAAGTCACTTTTTTCGGGCCCAGTGATTATCTCAGGGCGCAAAACAGAAACTTTCCGCTAAGGAGGGGATTTGCTGTTTCAGCGATTTTTTTTAAAAAAGTGCCTTTTGCACAGTGTTAATCGCTTGATTTGATCAGCGGCCATACTAACGCAACAACTCCGGCCACAAGCACGCCATCTGCCAGGATGGACATTAATTTACTGGTGAAGTCGATAGCGACTACCAGGAACAAAAGCACCCCAGCGGCGGCCCAGCGCAGTTTGCCGATCACAGATACTGGTCCAGAGGAAGCTGAAGCGCTTGGGCGATTTTTTTCAGCGCTGCTTCTTCATCTTCGCCAATACCATCCTGATCAGCGACATCCAGACAGAGGCAGAGCACATCTACCGCGTCAGAGGTGCCGGCTACGTCAGCAAGCTCACGGAGAGCCTGGGCATTAGCAGAACGGGGAGATGCTTCATAACGAGCGCGAATGTTCGAACTCATCTGGGCAATTTCTCCAGCAAATGGCGCGAACGCCGGCAGGGCCGAAATGGTCTTCTCCAGCACAGCAATTTCTTTTGCGTCGCACGTACCATCGGAGTAAGCAATTGAGTATGCCCCCCAGACCGTGGCTTCTACGGCGTCACGGTTTTCCATCTTTTTCACTTCTACAACGGCTTTACGGGCTTTCTTTTTAAACATACTGAACATAGTGACTGTCCTTTTAGCGGGTGAGCCAGCGCTCAGGAATGATCAGCCCACAGAGACAGTCACACTGACTATTCCCTATGGCTCACCCCTGAAAGGCTCTGTGGTTAAGTAGCGCCGAGCGTGGCGCAGATATAAAAAAGGCCCGCAAATGCGAGCCTATTGTTGTGTGGTGGTGAGCGCCCAACTCTCACTTAAAGCCAATCGACAAATTTTTATCGCTGCTTTATGGGCCGGGGTTAACCGATATGTTCTTTCACCACAATCGTGCTTTGTTCCGCTTACTGGTACGGAGCGCTCAACATTAGTTTGCGCAGATCCAAATTGTGGCCCTGCTTTAAAGTCACTTTGCGCGCAGCTGGGACATGTAAGTTACGCATTGTGATCGGGATTCGCTTCAGACGCTGGCCCCGCTGCCGTTCTGGTGCTGGTTGACGGAATCGAACCGCCGACATCCTGCTTACAAGGCAGGCGCTCTACCTGCTGAGCTAAACCAGCAAATTACGCATTTCCATGACCGTCTGATCAAATCGCTCCTTCTCAAGCTCAACACCGATACCATTCCGACCGAGCAAAGCGGCCTGCTTAAGCGTTGAGCCAGATCCAAAGAAGAAATCCGCGACTACATCACCAGGTCTGCTGCTTGCTTTGATGATCTGCTGCAGCATATCGGCGGGCTTTTCACATGGGTGCTTCCCCGGGTAGAACTGAACCGGCTTATGGGTCCAGACATCGGTATATGGCACCGTGACAGAAACGCTGAAAGGTCTACGTAGACGCTGATACTCATGCTGGAGTTCTGCGTATTTCCGGTTAAGTGATTGCCATGTTGCCACCAGCTGGTGGTGAGGCCTCTCCAGCTCATTGCGTGCATGCTTGTCACCGGCAATTTGCTGGAACAATGCCTGGAGCTTCAAATAGTCGGTTTCGCTCGGCAACTGCCACTGGCTGAGACCAAACCAGTGGGAAACCATATTTTTCTTTCCCGTTGCAGCAGCAATTTGAGCAGAGGTTACCCCCAGAGACTCTCTGGCATCACGGAAATATGAAATTAATGGAGTCATGACATGCTGCTTAAGCTCGCTGCATTTGACAGCGAAACCATCATTTTTCGGCCTGTATGGGCCCTGATAATGATCAGCAAAAATGATCCGCTCAGTAGCCGGGAAATATGAACGCAGACTTTCTTTATTGCATCCATTCCAGCGGCCTGATGGTTTGGCCCAGATGATATGGTTGAGCAGGTTAAAATGCTCTCTAACCAGTATTTCAATATCGGAGGCTAAACGGTGCCCGCAGAACAGGTACATACTGCCGGAGGGTTTTAATACCCGCCAGAACTCGGACAAACATCTATCCAGCCAACGTAAGTAATCCTCGTCCCCTTTCCACTGATTATCCCAGCCGTTCGGCTTTACCTTAAAGTAAGGCGGGTCCGTAACGATTAGGTCGATAGAGTTATCAGGTAGCGATGGAAGATATTGCAGGCAGTCAGCATTCACCAACTCAATACTGGATATTTTTACAGTGTTTTTCATAGATCAGTAAGCGTAACTCTGGTAGGCTCACTATGCTTTTGCGCTAAAGCAGTGGGCCATGGTTCGCTTGTGACCTTCTACATGAGCGAATGGCTGGCCGGGTGCTACAACACCCACCAGCCGCCCATTTTCACAGCAGGAAACCTCCATTACTGGAGGCGCTTGTAACACCCAAACTGGTAATCAGATAACCCCGCCATCACAAGCTGCGTCAGTATTAACTGGCAACGTTCGCGCGTCAGGTGCGTATTCTGTGCAATCTCTCCAGCCGTTGCAGGCTTGTCGCTTAAGGCGTTCAAAACTGCTTTGGCTGTTTCTGTCATATCTTGCTGATTTAGCATGTCTTTTACCCTTTAATTTGGCGTGACACACAGATAACTCTGGTCGAATAATTCAGCAAGCTACAAATTACCGCCACTGCGAGAAATGTGATTCGCAGCCATAAAAAAACCCGCTCGGAGGCGGGTTTGATAACGTTGAACATACAATGCCCATCGTTAAGATTAAATTTACACAAAAACGGCAACTTTGCAAGTATCGTGTCGCTATTTCATGCGAAATTTATCAAATCAGTCGTTTTTGTAACTCGCCGGAGTTGAGCATCAGTAAAACTCTCCTCCACAAAACATTTGGTCACCAGGCTTTCATAGAAAGGTTTCCAGCTATAACGCCAGGTACGCTCCGGCAAGCCAGGTAACTCTGAAAGGATGCCGCGGTATGCGTTGGAGGATTTTGGCCTGCTAAACCCGCGGCCTTCACAACGCTTACATGTCTTGTAGACAGGCACTCCCTGAAGTTCGGATTCTTTGCGGTCAAGTGTCTTCCCCGTCCCGCTGCACTGGCAGCGCTTACTGATTTTCCCGGTGCCATGGCATTTCACACAAAGCACGTGATCGACATCCTGCACCTGCCGCTTAACCTCAAAATCCGAAGGTGACTGCCTGAGGTCTTTTGCCCATTGCGGTAATCTCATTGTGTAGTGGCTTTTCTCGACCATTTTAACTTTCTTCACGAACCCCTGACCTGCGCATTTCGTACAGTCCGTAGTATCCGCAGCTGATGAGGCGTAGTCGTGATATGCGAACCTGGCGATGATCAGCATGCAAAGAGGAAATTTCTTGCCGGCGGCTTTCCTGACTGAGCGGGGAGCATTCTTCTTTGCATATTCGGCCAACCAGTGAATTGAGGCCATGCGGTCATTCTCGCTGATGCCAGCCTTACCCAGGAACATGGATAATCCGATCCCCGCTTCGGCCTGCGTCATCCCCAGCGCAGCCATAACGTCAGTTACGGTGAGTTGTTCGCTGGCAGTTGCTCTCCCGCTATCTGAAATATGCATTCCTTTCGGGGCAAAGAATTTTGGAATTGATTCGATATTCATGCTCAGCACTCCATACACTTATTCTTTAAAAATGACGCCAATACCAAGCGCACGATCAAGAAAACGTATTAGCAGCTCCAGCTGCGAACCATACTTCTCTTCAAATGCGATGAGGTCGGCATGTAGTTCATCGTGATGCGCTCTGCACAGCGGTATCACGAACAGGTCATGGGCTTTGGTTGCTGTTCCTCCCATACCATGACCTATTATATGGTGTGGATCGTCAGCTGGTTGCCTACAGCAGGCACATTCCTGTGTTTTTACCCACTGGGTGTATTGAGGACAAATCCAGCGCCGGCGCTTCGGTCGCAACATAAATGCTTCAGGGCAGTCCGGATCCACGCCCAACCGGAGAATAGGTCTCCCAGCATCCTGATCACCCGTCTCCAGATCCCCTGTTATGGCATGGCTTTCCCTCTTATCCAGACGTCTTTTAAGTATGTCGGCTGCGGGTATTACCGGAATGATGTCGCTGTCCCTGTATACCGAACGGTGCGGCTCTGGAGCTATACGCAAGGCCTTTTCAGCCATAGTCTCCGTTATCGCATCAGAAATCCCAGACTGAACAGCCCACCAGCACAACTCTGCCAGGGATAATGTCCTTTCCCGGGTGCATCCAAGCGAAAGCAGGACCATATCGATGACCCAGTCGATAACATTACGGCTTGCTATTTCCTTGATCGCCGGATCCGGCTCATCTCGAAGCTTATTGTCGCAATGCCAGCATAATAAAACGGATCCTGGATCTTGCCTTAAGATGACTGTTTCGATGTGGTGATATCCCTCATCATGATTCTGGCATTGTCTTACAGCCAGGCTAAGCCATCGCTCCAGCCCCTCAATACCTCCCGCAGCTGTGATGACACGTGGATCGGTAAAGAAAGGAACAAGGCTGCGATCTACGGATAACGGCTGGCGAGCGTCTGGCACTTTCCCCGTAGGAAAACCGGCCATGTACTCGGGCTGTGGAGTTATTAGAACGCGCCCCTGAGCAAAAAGGCTCATCAGCTCCTTTCCCGGTTTAAAGAGTACTACGCCGAGGCGGGGCACAATCTCTGGTGTTAGTAATCCGCGCAAGATCATCCCCTACTGCGTGACAATGCCGAGCAGTCTCAGAAGCTCGGGAAATTTTGATTCAAAAAAATGTGGCTGAGTCTCCCGGGGATTCGCAGGGCTGGTGATATTTTTCCCGTAAAGGCAGCCTTTGGCTGTTACAGACCAGAATTTTTTTACCCCGTTTAATCCGCTCCGGCTTTGCCGTTCCTTCTGATCCACGATCCCGGCACGAGCCATTAAGTGATATGCCTGGTTTGCAGTTAGCCGTATCCCATGGGTTTTAAGCAGAGCACTAAGCGAGAGTGTGGGCCGACTGGATCCATCCATGGCGCCGGCTGGAGCATCAATCGCATAAGCAGGCATTAAATCTGGAAGCCCGGCCGCCTGTTGCAATTTCTGGTAAGCACCAAGTTTGGAAGAATTTGAGAGGTTTAATGTTCGGGATGCTGACTCCAGCAAAATGACACCAGCCTGAATACGATCGGAGGTCAGCGTTGTCATAGTACTTTGCACCGCATCAAACGTTCTGATGACTTTCAGATTGAAGGAGGCGCTAATCCACATAGCATAGGCATACACCAATTCCTTGCAGGCGTATGTCCCAGGGTTGATCCCTCCTCTCACAACATCGACAGGAGCAAACGCCATATCTGGCGTTAGCTCAGCAATCAACTGAGCTGCCATCTCGGACCGAAGCCAGCGGTTAGGATTATGACGTTCTTCTCCACCAGCTGCGCGCTGAAAGTCATTTAAACAAAATCGACCTGCTGAATCCCGGCGAACGAAAATACCTTCTATCGCCAAATGAGTGTGGTTTTTGGGCGCACCATAGCCCATAACGTGGTTAGCCATATTTATCTCCATACACTTTAACGTGACGATCGGGCCTGCACGCCCGGTTCGTTTACACACCTTGAGATTAATGCCTGATTGCATAGCCTTCAACCTACCACTGAACAAACATCCAGCACTTTATTGAATGCCGTTATGGTGATCTCAACTCTCCCTCCCTTTGCATTCTCACCCCACTCGATCGTCATTCTCTTTACCTGGCTGTCATCCTCCCAGATACCGGCGTATGTAAGTGCGTCGAAAAGCGCCTTGTTGTAGTTGTCCAGATCGCGGCGGCGGTAATCAGGCGGATGCAGGACAATGACTACCTCCGCTGGTGAAGCGGAGGGTTTTGGGACTGCTTTCAGCTGTTCGATAATCGCTGCTCTTACAGCATGTTTGAATTTGCGGCCGGCTTCGCTGACCAGCAATTTACCTTTTGCAGTCCCCTTATTTGGGGACCGCCAGTAGGAGTTCACGCTGGGCGGGAAAGGAAGAATAAATTTCATTCATCCTCCAGGGGAATTTTAAGTTCGAAAGGAACTTCCCCGCCGCAATAACATAGCTGCCCCAGTTCGGACATGAGGCTCCATAGCGTCATTTTCGTAAACCCATTTTCATCCTTTGATGGTGGTTCAAACTCACCAAAAATGGAGGGGTAGCGAATACGGTTTTCTTCATGCTGACGCTCCAAAAACACAAGGGCGACATCACTAAGTTTGACTTTAACGAGGGTATTAAGATTTATGACAAGTTCTCTCTGAGGGGGAAAATTAACGATGCTTATACCGCGGGAAACCCCGCGGGTGATTTTGATCGCACCCTTCTTCTCCAGAGCTTTGAGATGACTTGCCGCAGCATTGGGGGACCGGCACCCCAACATGCCGGTCAGTTCATAGGTGGTTGGAGGGAATCCATGGACGCGCTGGTACTCAATGAGCAGGTTAAGAACTTCCTGCTGCCTGATAGTTAACTTCATCACGCGGCTCGCTCCTGTTTGTTAATGCACATTTCCGGCAGATTGGCCCTAACCAGCGCCTCAGCGAACGGGGGCGGAACGGCATTTCCGCAGCGCGCAACCTGCTTATCCTTCGCATACTTCACCCCGCGGTAATCCCGATCGATGATGTACCACTCCGGAAAGCCCTGCGCCCGGTAAAGCTCATGCGGTTGCAGCATTCTCATCCCGATATCAACGATGCGGTAAGTCACTCCGCCGATATCCACCAGCCCGGTGCTATCCTCCCCGCAATATTGCTGCAGGAACGCCAGCACCTGCTGCGCGCGCTCTTCGTCATAGTCCGCGACCGCCAGAGTCGTTTTAACCTCCCCTACGTGCTGCCCGCCGGCAGTAATAGTCGGCATCGGCTCGTCAGTTGTCTGGCCATCACGGCAGGTACCGCGGAGTTTTATCAGGTGGGACGTGACCATTGCAGCATCAGCCTTTGTCGTCATGGTCTGTAGTGGCTCGCTAACGTCTCGCGGCCTGCTCTGCCCAGCACGACCGCCAACACCAACAATCTGCGCAGTAACCAGCGCGTGATGATCGACAGTGGTAACTGAATGAGCGGGTTCGCCCAGGTCAATACCGGCGCCCTGGTAGTTCCCGCCGTAGTGTTTCGCCAGAAATGCTGACACCAACTGAGATTTACCTCCCCCTCCAGCGGTAATCGTAGCGCTTGGCTCGTCTACGCGGTGGCCGACGCTGGCACCGAATTGCCGGGCGATAACTGGAGCGACGACGCAGGCTCGTGACTCTTTCAGGATGGTGTGAGCAGGTTTATCAAGCGGGCGCGGTTTCGCCTGGTATTCGCTGCCACCGTTGCCAGCGAGGAAAGGGACAAGGCCCGCCTCAACAAACCCCAGCGCATGACCATTCCCGCCCGGGCGCCTGGACGTGCCAGCCGTCACCGTTGGTACCGGTTCTGTGACTGGCTGTCCGGTTGCGCCGGTGCGGAACTTTGTCAGATGAGGTACCGCAATTGCGTAGCCGTGGGTTTTCGTAATCGTCTGCAGCGGTTCAGAGAGAGCCTGCCCCCGGAAGCAATCGTATTTGCCTTTAGTGGTAGTGTGATTGCACTTCACGATAAACGGCGACGCGCTCTCGATAACAAAGCGTTGGATGCCGCGCGCGATCCGCTTCAGCGTATTCTCTGCCAGAGACTTTTTGCGGTCGAAAATGCTTGGCGCTGGAATTGACCAGTCGATGCATTCTGCAGCTGTGCGCCATGGTGCCAGTTTGCCAGAAATCACCGCCGGCGCTTTCGGATCCCCGTGAGTAGCTGCCGGCCAGACTATCGACTGCCCGTCCCGTCGCATAACCATGAAGAAACGTTTTCGGATAGTTGGCGCGCCGTAGTCGCAGGCGCGCAATTCGCGATAATCGACGTCATAGCCCAGCCCGGTAATCAAACGCATCGCCTGTTCGCTATCCGGCGATAACTCCAAAAATTCGCAGCATTCCAACAACGCAGGGTGATCCGCTGGAACTCCGGATGTCAGCATGCCTACGAACGCCTCGAACGTTTCACCAACGCGGTCCGGATCCGGACGCATTTCCGCCGCCAGTAGTGGACCCCACGTTTTAAACTCTTCGACGTTCTCCAGCATCATTACCCGCGGACCAACATCCAGCGCCCAGCGAAGAACGATCCACGCAAGCCCACGAATCGCTTTTTCAACTGGTTTAGCTCCTTTCGCTTTGGAAAAGTGGCGACAGTCTGGGGAGAACCAGGTCAGGCCAACAGGTTTGCCGCTGGTTGCTGCGCCAGGAGAAACATCGAACACGCTTTCGCAGTAGTGCAAGGTATCCGGATGATTGGTACGGTGCATGGCCACAGCATTTTCATCATGATTAATGGCAATATCGACACTACGCCCAATAGCCATCTCAATCCCGGTAGAAGCGCCGCCGCCTCCGGCAAAGTTATCAACGATAATTTCACGCATGGCTAACCCCCTGCATACTGCTGACCAGTCGGCTGGCAATAGTTATGATTTCGGTACTGGGCGTACGCTCAAGCCACAGCTGATTGATGTGTGCTTTCAGTTTGTTTTGCTGAGACTCGTTAAGATGGTACACGCCTTCGACTCGCTCAAACACTAGGCCTACTTCCAGTGGCCATATCCGGCTTTCGGGCAAGGCCTGTTTAGCAACCGAGAGAGCTTCCCGAACATGAGTGCGGATCAGTCTGCTGTTGAACCAGCTCGTTTTATCCAGACTGCTGACAATATCGATGAACTCAGTTACAGAGCATGTGTCGACAAACTCTGCATACACCGAGTTCATGCGTTCTATGGCTTCTTCACGTGCAGTTGTGGATCCGAGATCAACTCCGTTAAGCCAGCCCACCAGCGCTTGTTTCGCTGTCTGTTTGATGATCAGGGATTGAGCTGTGGCGATCGTTTCTGAGTTAACCGGCGTAAACTCCGGTTTATCCACTGAATCAGCCGCCCAGGTATGACCAAACTTCGACTCGGCAAAGGTGTACTCGGCTTTATCTCCAAAAGCCGCAACCACGCAGGCCCAAGGTCGTATGCCGTTTTTCGCAAGGATTTCGTTCTGAAGGAGCGGTATTTCAGTTTCGCCTTGCTCTGTCTGGGGCAGCTCCATTACTGAAGCTGTTGCCTGTTTACCCACGGCGTACCGGGCCAGGGCCATACTCGCGCGCCCCTTCGCTTCAAGAGCCACACGATCGATATAGCTAAAGCGCTCCCCTCGCCATGACTTATCAAATACAACAATCGCCCCGGCAAAGAAGGCACTGGTCGGCTTCTGCTTATCGTCCGCCGGCTTAAACCAGGTAGGTAGATCAAAACCGACGCGACCGCGGATAAAACAGACATGATCCGCATCTTCTGGCCACCACGTCTCACTCGTCGCTGACTTCACTAGAAAGACATAACGACCGCCATTTTCGCGCTGAGCGGATGCATAACTCATGATGTGGGTCATGCCTGTGATCGCCTGCTTTTTGTGATACTGAGAACGGCTATACGGCGGATTTCCAAATGCCGCGCCGCCGAGTTCTATCAGCCGCCCCGCCCAGTCCTGCGTCAGGGCATTGTCTTCTGCTGAGTACCACGCAGGGCATTTTGCGTTGCTTTCGTCTGCAAAGAGGTCCAGCACCAGCGGGCCATACATAGCGTTAACCCCCCAGAATAATAGATCGGGCGTTCTCCACTGGTCGCCAACCTCCTTGAGATAGTGGGCAGGTGCAGCACGTAATGCATCCAGAGCATCACAGTATTGGCTTCTAGTGATTGGGAGTTCGGCCTCATCCACCAGCATTTCCCCTTCGCTGGTCGTGTTCAGTCGATGCACAGATCACCTCCGCAGTAATTCCCGGCTAATAGGCACTCAGTGTGTGATTTCCCCATGCGTGCTTTCCGGAGGCAGGTATTTTTCTGACGAATGTAATACTCAAGAGTTTTCTGGCTGCAGCTTGAGGTACTGAGCTGGTGCCACACAGTAGCGGCCCGGCGATACAGACTGCGCTCTTCGAGTTTTTTAGCGGCTTTTTCCTGTTCCAGGTTGCCTCTGGACTTAAAGTCGTCCTGTAGGTCATCGCAGCAGGATGCATCATTGATGACTCGATAAATAAAACCGCATGAGGTTGCTTTGGTCTCCAGGCGCCCTTCTGTGTACAGGCGATATACGGCACTTTTCACAGAAACAGGTTTGCAGTCAGGAAAGGCGGCAATGATATCGCGCATTTTCTGATCTGGGTTTTTAGCAATGAATTCAAAGGCCATTTGAGTAATGTTCATCCACGAAACCCCTTCGGTATGGTCGTTTGCACTGCACCAATTTGGTTGATATCCCGCGGCTTACTTCTGTCCCAGCATTCCCGTGGTGGTCGCCCTTTGGCATCCCAGCGGATAGCGCTCTGCAGATAGCCTTCGAATTTTTTAGGACCAAAAAGCGTCTCGGGGCGCATGTATTGGTATTGCTCGTCGTTGCCATGCCAGTGCTCATGCTTAACGTCGATAACGAGTTTCAGGTCTGGAACTGTATGCCCCTCACGTAGACGTGCCCGAATGTTTTCGAGGGAAGTTTTTGACTTCTGAAACCGGGAGCCACTGACCTGATTCAGATGCGTCAGAACTTCGATCGCATGGTCAGTGATTACCACTTCAGGATCCGGCTTATCGTCGGGTTCCGCTGGAGCCCGACAAGAAGGTTTTTTAGATGACGGATCTAATGACGGATCTAATGACGGATCGCCTTCAACCATTGAGGGGTCCCCCCGCAATATTTGAGGGGATGCAGACCCATTATTTGAGGCATCAGAATTTGACCCCTCAAATTTTGAACCCTCAATTTCTGAGGCATCAAATTTTGATTGTTCACGCGGGGTTGCGTAGAAGAGTTTTGCTTCAGCTGCTGCACGTTCCAGCATATCGACGTTGAGTTTGTAGACGTTCGAATTATTCTTGCCGCCTACGCGACGCTCCTGCTTCTTCAGCCACCCTTTCGCCTGAAGTTTTTTAATGGCGCTTCGAACAGTGTTCTCGCTCTTTGCCCCGATCTGTCGCTGAATAGTTGTCACAGCAGGCCACGATATTCCTTCGTCGTTGCTGAAGTCAGCCAGGCGGGCCATGACCGCTATTTCAGATATTATCAGGCCTTTGAAAGCACAGGCTTCCCATACCAGACCGTGTAATTTACTGCTCATGGCTGCCCTCTACTTCCCTGAATTTTCGTTGAAACTGATCGAGTGGGCTAAAACACTCGTGCGGATAGCCTTCCCTGAGGTAAATGACACGATTCGTCTCACGTTCCCAGCGTATGACTCTGACGGGCTTGCCATAGTGGTCTCTGAACTTTCGGTTAACTTCGCGCATAACGCTTTTACCCTCCGGTTAAAGACCCCCACAATTGCCGTTGCCCGGCTGTGGTTACATGAAACCCATTTACCGCATACCATGCGTTCATACCGAAACAGCGCAGCACCCGTCACCGGACGCATACGTAGTTGCGGTAACCTTAGATTTACGATTAAATTGCTCATGCGGATTATTTCTCCATACACGTTGATTTATCTGCCACGACGCCCGGAGCTGCACACTCGCGGGCGTCACTCTTTTCTGGCTGACAAAAGACACGGAAAAGTAACGTTAAATGCTCCTGCCATTTCGCCATGACCTGGTAACTGTTCTCCTCAATCTGTTCGCGTTCGGCCTGGTCAATAACACCATCCGCAGTGGCTTTGCGTAGATACTGCGAGTGTTTTCCTATCCATTCGATCGACTCCATCAGGCGCTGGTTAATATCGGCGTTGTCAACTTCCTCGATGTCGGCCAGTGGCACGAATACCCCGTTCGAATGGCGTGCTATAGCATTGGCAATGTGGTTTGAGCCACCAGCACGCTGCAGAACCATTGCCCAGCCGAGAGGAAAAATCTGATCACCATCGGCGCGTAAACGGTTAAACAATGCATTTTCAGTAACGCCCAACCACTCCGCTGCTTCCACGTAACCACCGTCCAAATCAGTGATCGTTTTTTTTATAGAGGCCACCAGCCATGCCGGCTGCTTATCCACTTTCCATTCAGGTTCATTCATTGTTCAATACCTCTGTTGGTGCCGAACGCCCCTTCAGATATTCTGGGTTTTCCACACCTAAGGACCGAAGGAGGTTCTGTATGGCAATTGATTACGCTAAGATCTTCATCTCTCATGTTCGTAATGTTTCCAAAGCCAATAAGTGGTTAACAGAAGGTGAAGCAGTCCCTACCTATCGGTCCTGGATCCGTGCTGAGCAGTTGCTGCGTCTTGACGTTGTTCTGATTAAGCACAGAGAGCGCTATTCCGCTCCTTGGGAGCCGCTTTTCGGACGTAATGGAATTACTCATCTTCTTGCGACCCGTTACGGCTGGTCACCTGAGCAAGTGAGGATGCTTTCTTTCGCTGATGTTCTTCTTTCGCTTCAGCAAGATCTGGCAGAAGTGAATATCCCACCGGAAGTACTGGCCCTTCCTGAATACGTTCGCCAGTCTGACGAATTCGAAATTCTCTCCCGAGGTCAATATCGAACTGAATTGCCACCTTGTCAGGAGCATGAATGGGATCATACGATTGCAGAGAGAGACCAAGGCCAGCGTAAGCCACAATAAGTGCTTCAGCAGCTTCCAGCTCATTGACCGTACTACGATGCTCTTCCAGTTTTTCCTGGTGGTATACGCGGTACAAAATGGCATTCGCTTTCCCAATGAGCCAGTCAGCTAAATCACGCCCTTCGAGCCCGCCGGCCCAAACTTGCGGGCTGTCTTTGAACACCTTCAGAGTTACTTCATCATTGCTATGATTTTTGCCTGTTACATTGCCCACGGCTTACCCCTTATCTCTGTGGTTAAACTCGCGACGCTGTATCGCTATTCTTGGAATAAAGAGCCGGGTCAACCTTCAATGAACCGCCAGTGATGGTTTGAATTTCAAATGCTCTTCCCTTAGGAATCACGCTGCCCCAACCGGAAACTGATGCGTGAGAAATGCCCAGGAGTCGGGCCAAATTGCTTACCCCACCAAAGTAAGAAATAACGTCATCTTTATTCATAAAAGCCTCAACGGTAGTTAATAGGAACCCATTAATAGTAGGATATCTTACATAAAAAGGTCAAGGACTCCTACACTGAGAAATGGTAGGATTACCTACATGAAAATGAATGATCGTATCCGCGCACGACGTAAAGAACTTAAACTTACCCAAGCCGTATTGGGTAAGCTTGTCGGCGTTAACAGGGTTACCGTCACTGGATGGGAGTCGGGTGATTACGCTCCTGGAGGTTCAAACCTTCAGGCGCTTTCTGCTGCACTAAAATGTAGCCCTAAATGGCTTATTGATGGCATTGGTGAGCCTGATAATGAGGAACCGAGCTTTCGCCCCACTGAAAAATTCGGAGTTAAAGAAATTCCAGTATTGTCATGGGTTCAGGCAGGAGAATGGACAGAATCAGGTTCTCCTATGACACGTAACGATATCTCCGACTGGATTTTTACAACTGCAAATCTTTCTGATGAAGGTTTTGCTTTACGCGTTCGCGGCGATTCAATGACAAATCCAAATGGTGCGCCAAGCATACCGGAAGGCTCAATCGTGATCGTAGATCCCGACTTTGGAAGTCCTTACGAAGTAAACGGAAAAATTGTTGTGGCTCAGATAGATGGCTCAACTGAGGCAACACTCAAGAAATTTGTTATTGATGGACCAATGAAATATTTAGTTCCGTTAAATCCCAATTACAGAGTACTTGAGGTTAACGGGAACTGCCGTATCGTTGGGGTTGTTAAACAAGTAGTCACTGACCTCTAGTAAACTCCTATGCCCAACCTAAACCGCGTTCTGCGGTTTTTTTACACCCCCGCATGTAAGATTCCCTACTTTTAATGTTGACAGTAAAAGGTAAGATACCCTACATTAAATCTATCAACAGCGAACAGGCAGGACGCCCACGAAGTAGCCGACCGGGGCATACGAAGACCGGGATGATTCGCAGATATAAAAAAGCGCCCCGTAGGACGCTTAGCTCTTTAACAATCTGGATGACTATTGGTCAGATTTAAACTTGGGTTCTGGTAACAGTGGAGGTGTTGAATCCTCAAATCGCAACCAGTGCTCCCAGATATCATGCACTTGTAATTCATACAGACCAATTTTGCGTGTTGTAACTTCCGAACCAACGATCGTGCCGCCGGCATAATCAACTTTCACTGACGCCGAAGCTCTCTCGATTAAATCAGTCCATGCTTTATTTTCAGCCTCAAAAGCAGTGGTCAGTTCCTGTAGATGCTGAGGGTCATCTTTATTGTCTTGTTTTAAACGATTTTGGGCTGTTACCAGGTACTTGTCCTTAACCCATTCAACCTGAGTCAATTGAGCCCCTAAGCATGCATCCATATCGATAGTTGTCTGTTGAGGCATACCAAAGCAGGCAATTGAAAAGGTTTCAACGCCATCACTTAGACTGCTGCTTGGTTGGTCTGAAGCATCAGAAGCGTTTGACGCCATCGGAAGTATCAATGCCAAAGATAAAAGCATATTCCTTAAAGAAAGTAGTTCCACTTTATTTCAACCAATTAGACCAGAGTCATCCAGATTACCCGAATCCTTGTTGTTGTGGAATGACCAGGATCCACCTCGCCTGATGTGGGTAAAAGCAGGCACGCAACGTGAAAGCGCATTCCATCTTCCATCGGTCGTGGGGACTGGTTTGTTACTGAAGGAGTGCGCTTCCAGTTGTGAACGGCAATATTCGCAACCGCTGTATGGCACATGCATCGTTAGCCGCCAGAGAGTTACCTTTATCCATGCGCTCTCAGGAATTCCGGAAGAATGTGCAAGCTAAGTGTTTCAGGCACGACGTGCGCCCCACCAGCGCGGCGAAAAGGTGTGACGCCCGGGAAGAGTCCGGGACACAACAGATGAGAGCATTGGCTGTGAACGGGCAAACACACAAGCCGTAAGCCGATACGAACGCAATAGCTAATCGTATCAGTGCTCTCCTCGTTGTGACGTGTACAAGCGTACTGCAGCGCCGGTCGACGCAAAGACCCGTAAATCGACTGAGCAACAGCAACTGGTTGCCAATACCAAAACAGAGCGGCGGGAAGAAAGCAGATTAGCGACCTGGTGTCACAACCCCATCACGTAGCCAGCGTGGTAACCCGTAGTACCTGTAACGAAAGCTGTGTGAAGTTTTGGCGGTGCCAGTTTCCCTTTGTTTCTGGTACCGCCCTTTTTACATAAGACACAAGAGCATCACCGGGCGACGGGCTCATAACCCAATCCACCCGGGCGGCCGTCAACCGCAGATGCTCTTCTGTGTTGTGTATGGAGAAACCGTCGGCGGTGGCAGCCGCCCTTACTAAGAGGTAGTGCTATGAGCAATGATCGCATGACCAATGTTCCTGATTTCCTGGGCGAACTGGATGCTGGCGTGTTCATCAACAAGATCGCCGGGGCGCTCAATACCGCCGCACTGGGCGTTTTGAACAATGGCAGCAAAGGCAAAGTTGTACTGACTTTCGACATCGATCGCATGGGCAATTCGATCGAAGAAAAGCGAGTCATGATCAAACACAAACTGCAGTACATCACCCCCACCCCGCGCGGGAAAGTTTCTGAAGAAGACACGACAGAAACGCCGATGTTTGTTAACCGCGGCGGCAAGCTGACCATCCTGCAGGAAGACCAGGGTAACCTGTTTACTCTGAGCGGGGATCCGGATGCAAAGCTGCGAGCGGCTCAGTAGGCCGCGATTAACGTGCTTTTAGATTAACTGTATTCATCTTTAAGGAAATTTTATGTCCCAGCAATTAGACAGCAGCGCAATTAAACAAATTAAAGACCTGGTGCTTTCTGGCTACCACCTGAACGACATTCACAGTCTGGCCTGCCCGACAACCATTCTGCCGGAAGGTACTGCCGTCGCAAGCCTTGAGCGTTTCGCACTGGAGCGTTACCGCTTCCGCGGTGCCATGGACACAACCAGCATTGACGATTTCGTTCGCTATTCCGTTGGTTATGCCCAGGAAGACGAAAAAGCCCGTTGCTTCATCGATGCCGACAACATGCTTGCGTGCTCTATCTTCAACATCGGTACTCTGGATAATCCTGGCCACGCTGATAACGTCGCCTCGATCAAGCTGAAGAAAACAGCCCCATTCCGCGCGCTGCTGTCGATCAACGGCGATCACCTTAACCAGAAGCAAATCGCCGAATGGCTGGAAGACTGGAGTGATTACCTTTTGGCATTCGATGCTGATGGCGGCTCTATGAGTATTGCCAATGCTGCTCAAGCTGTTCGCCGCGTTACCATCCAGAAAACCAACGCTGCCGATCATGAAGATGGTGATTTCCGCGGTAAGAAAACACTGATGGAAAGTATCGAAGCCAGCAGTAAAGACGTGATGCCGGCGGCATTCGAGTTCAAATGCGTTCCCTATGAAGGGCTCGGTGAACGCCGTTTTAGCCTTCGCAATAGCCTGCTGAAAAGTAGCGACCCGGTATTCGTCCTGCGTATCGTCCAGTTGGAAGCCCAGGAAGAAGCGATCGCCAATGAGTTCCGCGACCTGCTGACTGGTAAGTTCGATGGAAAACCTGTCGAGACCTTCATCGGTACTTTCAAAGCCTAAGCCTGATTGCTCAGCCTTAAATCTCCGCTGCTGCGGGGATTTATTGAAGCGTAATCCTTTTATTTATCGCCTTCTGGCGAGGGATTTCTACACCCAAATAACAGCGCTGTGCAGGCGTAACGTATGGAGAAAATAATGAGCTTTATTCAAACCCTTTCAGGCAAACACTTTAATTATCTCGATATCCAGCAAGACGCGATCGAGATAGAGGATATTGCAACCGCCCTCTCGCATATCTGCCGATTTGCCGGCCACCTGCCAGAGTTCTACAGCGTTGGACAGCACAGCGTTTTATCCAGCCTGCTCGTACCGCAGGAGTTCGCACTTGAGGCACTTCTCCACGATGCTGCCGAGGCTTACCTGCAGGATATCCCGGCTCCGCTTAAACACCTCTTACCTGACTATCGCGCAATAGAGACTCGGGTTGATGCAGCAATACGTCAGAAATTCGGCCTGCCGGCTGAGCAGCACCCGACTGTCAAATATGCCGACCTGATGATGTTGGCCAGCGAACGTCGTGACTTTGAGATCGACGACGGCACTGTCTGGCCCATGCTCGAAGGCATTATTCCGACGGATCAATTCGTCATTAATCCGGTTCGCCCAGGCCAGGCCTACGGGATGTTCATGAACCGCTTCCACCAGCTGATGGAGCGGCGCTAATGGCACATATGAAAGTTAAAGAACTGGTCGCTGCAGCTTACGCTGCGGCACCCGATCTACCACCGGAAAAAGCAGAGTTAATGCGCAATATCGCTTCACGGCTGGATGTTACGTTTATCGCCCTTACCGAAGCAATGGACCAAAACACAGCGCAGGCTGCAGTGTTGGCAGGCCTGAATGGGGTGAAAAACTATGGCTAAAGACTCAAAGCTTGTATACGGCGCCAGTGGCAAAACGAATGTATTAGCGTTTGAACCTGAAAAACTGCACCTGGTTACCGACAAAACGCACCCGCTTTACGATGAACGTATCCACCTGCCTATCAGCGAGGCAATGGTGCTGAACATCATGGACCAGGGCGTTCTAGAGCCGATTATCGTCTGGAAAGACCCGGAGACAGGGCTATCTTGTGTAGTTGATGGTCGCCAGCGTGTGCGCCATACACTGGAAGCTAACAAGCGTCTGTCGAAAGAGGGCAAAGAACCGTTACTGGTTCCGGCAGTCGCTAAACGTGGCTCTGCCGTTCGCATGGCGCAGGCGATGGTAAGTGCTAACGAAATCCGCCAGGCAGATACACCACTGGGCCGAGCAAAGAAAATGGCTGATGCGCTGGAGCGCGGGCACGACGAGGACGATTTAGCGCTGATGTTTGGCGTTAGTGTCCAGACCGTACGCGCAACGCTGTCCTTGCTCGATGCCACTCAAGCCGTCCGGGATGCAGTGGAGTCCGGCACTGTTACCGTAACCCAGGCTCGACAACTGGCATCACTTACACCCGAAGAACAGCGGGCAAAAGTGGCAGAAATTGAATCAGCGACCGCTGGCACTACCGGCCACGAAAAAGCACGTCGTCAGCGCCAAGTTCTTGGGGAAACAAAGCCGCGACTCAAATCCCGAAAAGAGATAACCAAAGCCCTCGAAGGTGTAAGCGGCGAATACGCAGACGCTCTGCGCTGGGTACTTGGGGAGGTTGTATGAAGTTTGACTCTGAGAATTACAGCAAATACACGCTGCGTCGTTTTGCTGCAGCGGCAAATATTGTCGCATGGGTGGCGGGAGTAATTGTGGCCTGGATCATTTGCACGATTATTGAGTGGTGGACAGCATGAACGTATACGAAATAGTAGCCAGCGCCGGTAGTGCCAGATGAGCGAGCAGCTTTCAATGCCTGGAATAACGAGGACAATCTACCAATTGCTGGGGTGAGCGCTAAAAATGCTGCGTGGCTGGCCTGGCAAGCCCGCGCCGAGCTGGCTGGCAACTCTCCGGTAATTCCGGATGGTTTAATCGCCGCGGTTAATCGTCTGCTTGATAGTGATGGCAGCCGTGGCTGTTATAGCGCAATCCGTTGCGGTGACTCTCACGATGAAATAGAGCGTTTGCTCGCAACCGCCCCGCAGGAGGTGCAGGGTGAATAAGATCGAGTTGCTTCAGAAGATATCGGCGCTCGCTACTGAATGCCACGCACTGGCCTGTGATCTGGACATTGGCGATGAGCATACCGAGATGTTCGAAATCTACGGTGTACTGCATAACCTCGGTCGCTGCGGCTACGCCCACCAGGTCGGGCGACGAATGAACCCTCTACTGGCAAGTTGCGATGATGAGGAGGATGAGGACTGATTTCTAAATCTCAGCAGAAGGTAAAGCCACACATACGCAATATTTGCCCACAAGCTAGACCGAAGAAGGATATTTAACATGAACCATTTAATGATCGATATCGAAACTATGGGAAATAAGCCTGCTGCGCCAATTGTCGCGATCGGCGCTGTGTTCTTCGACCCGAAAAACGGTGAGCTGGGAGCCGAATTCTATGTGGCCGTCGACCTCGCTAGCGCCATGGGTCAGGGGGCAACTCCTGACGGCGACACAATTCTCTGGTGGCTGAAACAATCAGCTGAGGCCAGGGCCGCGATTTGCACCGACGACACTCATCACATCGATGAGGCACTTTTTGAACTAAGTGACTTCATCAGTCGAAACTCTGAAAACCCGCGTTATCTGAAAGTCTGGGGCAACGGTGCCAACTTTGATAATGTCATTTTGCGAACTGCGTATGAACGAGCGGGCCGTATTTGCCCTTGGCAGTTCTGGAATGATAGCGACGTGCGCACCATGGTGCTTCTTGGTCTCCAGTTGGGTTTCGAACCGAAGCGCGACATACCGTTCGATGGTGTGGCCCACAATGCGCTGGCTGATGCTCGCCACCAGGTGAAATACGTGTCAGCGATTTGGCAGCGCCTACTGCCTACCAACACCGAAGAATAAACCAAAACGCCCGGGTGCAGCCGGGCTGTATGGAGGACCTGTCATGGCAAAACTTATGAAAGCGAGTCAATGGGGCAAACGCGAATTTGCAAAAGACTCTATTCCTGATAATCGAACTATTAAACGTTGGGTTGAAAATGGACTCCTTACGGGAAAGATCGTCGACGGAACCGTTTTCGTCTTCGAGTCTGAAAAATGGGGTGTCGACTCAATGGTTAACCACGCAGTTCGACAGCTAATAAATGAAGGTTGACCATGGCAGCAAGACCAAGAAAAAGAGAATATCGTCATCTCCCTGAATACCTGATCTTTGATAAGGATCGAGGTGTATACAAATTCACACTCATAACGGGAAAGAAAAAGAATCTTGGTAAAGACCGGGCTATGGCGATAGCTATAGCTCGCGAATATAATCTAAGAATGAGGCCCTTTAATGCACCATCGGTTGAATTATTAATCCGAGACTCCGGCGGGATCGCTGGGGAGGCTAAACCATTTGCTGAGCATGTAGATCATATTATGGCTCGGGCGATTGAAAATGAGCGCCCATCTCAAAATACTCTTGATGACTGGAGTAACGACGCACTTCGGGTGAAAGAATTCTTCATAAGCATACCAGCTTGCGATATCGAACTGGAGCACGTGAACGCCTATATAAACCATTTTCATGCTGATGCTTCAGCAAACGTACAAAACAGGAAGGTCAGCTTCCTTAAGAAACTATTCTCCTATGCTGTCGATGAATCATTGATGTTTGATAACCCTGCCACGCGTAAAAAAATGCGAAGGACTGAGGAGAAGAAACGGCAGCGCCTGTCACTCGATAACTTTAAAGCCATCAGACGCGCCGCCGAACCATGGCTGCGTACCGCGATGGACTTAGCATTACAGACGACACATGCTCGACTAGAGGTTTCGCGGATCCGTTACTCAATCAGCGAACCCAAAGATGGAGTCTGTGGGTGCGTATGGTTAGCTCAGCCCGAAAATGGCATTTATGGGTCGCTTTACATACACAGGCAAAAAGTGCAAAAGAAAGAGGCATCACACGTAGCAATCCCGATCGGTGAAGAATTGAAGCGAATTATTGATGATAGCCGCGATAATGTGGCCAGTCCGTATATAGTTCACAGGATCCCGGAACGGCAGGTGAAGCGCAGTAAAGAAGTCTTCCACCCTACTCAAGTCGCGCCAGATTACTTAAGCCGATCGTTTTCTGCTGTACGTGACAAGTTGGGTCTCTGCGACAAAATGCCAATGGAAGAAAGACCAACCTTTCACGAAATTCGAGCATTGGCCGCCCATCTTTTCGATCAGCAGGGCATCGATCCTCAAGGCCGAATGGCGCATAGCGACGCGAAGTCGACCAAGATTTATACGCAAAACCATATAGATTGGGTTGTAGTTCCACATGGAGAAATCAAGGCCGGATAACTTAAGATATTTAATAATTCAGATGTAATCAAACACAACTACGGCAGGCAGTAATATGTTGTCTGCCAGTCAAATCTGTGTCAAATACGAACTAAGCATGAATAGCTGTGTGGGATAGAAAGTCACTGTAAGTTATTCTAGCCAGAAAACGCCAGTTCTTCTGAAACTGGAAGGCACGTGATTCGGAGAAATACCACGTGCTGCAGCGCTTTAAGAAAAACTGGCTTAATAAATACTAATCAATCATTTTCACGGAGCTGCTCAATCGCCTCGACCTCTTGTTTATAAGCAATTTGGCTTGCCATTTTTGATAAGGTTAGTTTATAATTTTCGAGCATCTTCGCACAATGGTCAATTCTTTTGAGGTGTATCATGCGATTCCTGTCACTTAAACCTTCAGTATCTATGGACTTTAATGCAAGAAGTTCATTAGTGATACGGGTTATTTTACTCTGCAAATCCCAGTATTTTTGATAAGCAAAATTTAAATCATCATCCTGATCTATTCTTTCAGAAATATCATCGTAATATTCATTAATGATGTCATTTTGTTTTTTTCCTATTACAAGAGAAACTTTCACATTAGAATTACTTGCATTGGTCAGTTCATTTATTACTGACTCTTCTACTCCCGCCCCCAGATGAGCATTGGCGTGATGTAGGAATGTATCAATATTTTGAAGTAGAAACTCCGCTGCCCCGTGCTTTTTCATTTCAGTACGAAGAGATTCATTAGGACCACGAACCTTACCTTCAATTTTATAATAAAAATCTGATTTAGCATCATTTGAAACATAAACAACATTACTACCTGCATTGTTGTTTACATATTCAAGAATTTGACTCCAAACATAATAATCACCGTATTCAGCGTCATAATTAATTCCGTCATATGAGTAGAAACTATCCTTTTTACTTGCACTATCATCAAAGCCGGGTCCAGTCTTGTACTTATACCTTACCTTCCCGGCTTTATTAAGATCATCTATGATACTTTGTTGTTGAGGGGCGGCTCCTATGCGACCTTCCGTAAGCTCATCAATTTTATCCCGAATAACATCATGATTATTTAAATAGTCGATGTTATTTTTTCTGACGTTAATATGGCTTTCAGAAAAATCATTTATGATATTAAACACTTGATTAAAAAAAGCGTCAAGCTCGCCTCTTAAATTTGAATATCGAGAGATAGTTTGGTTATATTCACCATCAAAAATTTGAGTTTTTAGCTCACTAATCGAATTATTAATTTTCTTTGGTATTTTATCCAATGCATCGCGACTGTCCTTGACCACTTTAAGACGGTTACGTTGATATTCGAGACATACCTGATGAGGAAACCAACATTTTTCTTTGATATTTCCCCAGATTTCAAAAAAACGGTTACGAGTTTCCTCCTCGCACCTATAAAGAGTAAGGAGTATGTTTGCATCAAAAATGAATATCGTATTGTCTGAAGTAAACACTGTGCCAATAGAATCTTCACTGATGCCATAGAATCCTGAGAAACTGTTACGCATATCATGCCTTCATGGTTGTCATGTTACTGTATGTTTATAAGATTACCGTTAAATCTACAGCATGTCCTGGGTTTATTGCAAAAACCAAGTAGTTGATTAATCACGATTCACCAAGCCACTCTAACAACAGTGCTTTCAGGCACCTGTTCTATGGTAAGCATCATTTCCGATTTTTCCTCATAGAGGACTTACAGATTTGATTAAAATCTGTCTGCGGAAATTATCAGCTAGAGTCTGGCGAATACAGCTGATATCAGTAAATTTACTTGGGGAGAAACTACCTTCTAACCCATTGATGTGTATAGAGAGCATTTTGCTTAAAACGCACTGTTTGTTTATACATACGAATGACCTCCGCCACCAGCAATGGTGCGGCTTACAGCGGTTTATAAGCGGCGTCATGGGGTGTCGGGGGTCGGAGGTTCAAATCCTCTCGTGCCGACCAAATTATTCACCGATTAAAACGGTAACCCCTTAAGAACCCGCACTCTTACAAAGACTGCGGGTTTTTTAATGTCATATTTTCTCCCTGTTCTCAGCAAAACGCACCAGCCACTTTGATTGTAAATCATGGAAAAGCTTCTATTATTTGATGGTACACGTCATTTTTATGAAGGATTTACATGAGAGTTAATGGACTTACGAAAGGATTTTTCATCCTGATCGTGCTGATCGTCACCCTTGCTTTTTTCGACGTTCTCTCCCCCTATTATTCAGCCATTTTATGGGCGGCCATTCTGGCGGTGATCTTCCACCCGGTGAAGAACAAACTGCGCGATCGGCTCGGCGAGCGTAACGGCCTGGCGGCGTTTCTGACGATAGTGATTATCTGTCTGATCGTGTTTACCCCACTGGCGATCATCCTCTCGTCGCTGGCCTTCGAGCTCAACGTGGTTTACACCAAACTGCAGCATAACGATACCCAGTTCCCAACCGTAGTAGCCAGCCTGTTTGCTCACCTGCCAGAATGGGCAAGGAGCTTCCTCTCAGAGCATAATCTTGATAGCGCGGAACAGATCCAGCGGCAGCTTTCGGAAGTTGCGCTTAAAGGAGGCCAGTACCTGGCCGGTAGCGCATTCCTGATTGGTAAAGGCACGTTCGGTTTTACCATCAGCTTCGGCATCATGCTTTATCTGCTGTTTTTCCTGCTAAAAGATGGTCCGTACCTGGTCAGGCTGATCCTGGAATCCCTGCCGCTATCAAATCACGTGAAGCAGCATCTTTTCGCCAAATTTGCCGCCGTCGCCAGGGCGACGGTCAAAGGCACCGTGGCGGTCGCGCTCGCCCAGGGCGCGCTTGGGGGACTGGCATTCTGGATCGTGGGCATTGATGGCAGCATCCTGTGGGGCGCACTGATGGCTTTTCTGTCGCTGATCCCGGCGGTGGGCTCGGCGATTATCTGGGTTCCCGCGGCGATCTATCTCTTCGCGACCGGTCAGCTCTGGCAGGGCGCGTTTATCGTCGGTTTCTTTGTGATCATCGTAGGCCTGGTTGATAACATTCTGCGACCTTTACTGGTTGGTAAAGATACCAAAATGCCGGACTACCTGATCCTGATCACCACGATCGGCGGAATGGAAATCTACGGCATCAACGGCTTTGTTATCGGCCCGCTGATCGCCGCCCTGTTTATCGCCTGCTGGAACCTGCTGTCCGGACGCGATCACGCCGGAAACATCGATGAGCTTGATGAGGATTTCTTAGAAGAGGGTAAAAATCACGAGGAGTAACGCATTCCTTTTGAACCGCGGCAGCGCAGGCATACAGGGGGAGCATATCCCCCCGATCGGCGCTTTTATTTGGCGTAGCCTTTAAACACGCCGTCCTGAGTGACGGCAATTTTACCGTTGGCGTAAACAATAAAGTTGTAAAGCCCCTGCTGGTAAACGGTCGCGTCTTTATTTTTCTCAATCACCGCCGCCGCTTTACCATCAATGCTTAAGCCGGTACTGGTGCCTTTAATCTCCATGCCGTTAAAGTGCCGGGTGTTCACCTTCGCGCTCTGACTATGCTGAACGGCAGCGGCGGCGTTTTCTAACGCCTGCTTCTCATAAGCTGCATTCATTGAGGCCTGACGATTTTGCTCCGCTAAGTAGCAGGTATCGCGGGAAATCCCCCTGGCTTCGCAGTTCGCCAAACGCTGTGACTCAGAAGTGCAACCTGCCAATAGCGAAGAAACCGCCAGCGACACAACCAGTAAAACCTTTTTCACTTTCATCTACCATCACTCATATCAATTATTTAAATGAACAATTCCCTTTCAATTAATTTCCCTTATAGATCATTCTAAATGACGGAAGACAAATATAACGAATGAAATAATCTCATATGTAAATTAATTCTTTTATTGATCATAATCATTTTAAAAATTCACCTCCCCAATAATAGGTTGCAGCGGAAAAAAGGCGGGCTGCCGCAGGTGATGAATAACTGCCCCTACCGCAAAAACAGAACTTATAACTATAAACTATGAAAATTTTGGTAAACGCTACTACCCATCAACGTAACAAATGCTAACATTATGCTGTTTATGATTAATAACAAAGGATTACCCACGTGAAAAAAATCACTACGTTTGCCGCCTCCCTGCTGGCTGTTGCCTGCATGTCCACCAGCGCCGCTGCAGCTGAGCAGCCGCTGGAGAAGATCGCCCCGTTTCCAAAGGCGGAACAAGGGATGAAGCGTCAGGTGATTCAGCTGCCGCAGCAGCAGGATGAATCCGCATTGAAAGTCGAGCTGATGATTGGCCAGACGCTGGAAGTCGACTGCAATCGCCACCGCCTTGGCGGCCAGCTGAAAAGCAAAACCCTGGAAGGCTGGGGCTACGACTACTACGTATTTGATAAAGTGACGTCACCCGTCTCAACCATGATGGCCTGCCCGGATGGTAAAAAAGAGAAGCAGTTTGTGATGGCAGGCCTGGGCGATGCGGGCATGCTGCGCTATAACAGTAAGCTGCCCATCGTGGTTTATACCCCGGCGAATATCGACGTGAAATATCGTATCTGGAGAGCGGACGAAACCATCGGCGTAGCCGTTGAGCGTTAATGCCTGAAGAGTGAATCCGGCGGCCTGCGCCGCCGGAAAGCATTTACAGTGCGATATCCGCGATAGGTTTGCCTTCAGGCAGCGGCTTCAGCGTCGCCTGTGGCACATCATCAGCAGCGGTAAGCGGTTCATAGCGCAGTTCCAGCACTTCGCTGGTCCACGCCAGCGCCCTTTCAATTTCCGCCGCGTTGCCATCCAGACGCGTACCGTAGCTCGGGATAATCGCTTTCAGTTTCGCCTGCCACTCCGCTGAGTTGATCTTCTCTTTGAACACTTTCTCCATCAGCTGCAGCATGATTGGCGCCGCGGTGGAAGCACCCGGCGAGGCGCCCAACAGCGCGGCTACCGTGCCTTCATCATCGCTGACAACTTCGGTTCCCAGGCGCAGAACGCCGCCCTTCTTCGCGTCGCGCTTGATAATCTGCACGCGCTGGCCGGCCTGCCATAAGCGCCAGTCTTCTTTGCGCGCTTCCGGATAGTACTCACACAGCGCCGCGTGACGATCTTTGTCCTTTTGCAGCACCTGGCTAATCAGGTATTTTACCAGATCGAAGTTATCCAGCCCGACGTTGAGCATCGGCATGATATTCGACGTGTTGGTGGAGGCCAGCAGATCCCAAAGCGAACCATTTTTCAGGAAGCGGGTTGAGAAGGTCGCGAACGGCCCAAACAGCACCACGCGTTTGCCGTCGATAATACGGGTGTCGATGTGCGGAACCGACATCGGCGGCGCGCCCACTTCCGCCTGGCCGTAGACTTTAGCCAGATGGTGAGTCACCACTTCCGGGTTCTCGCAGACCAGGAACTGACCGCCGACCGGAAAGCCCGCGTACTCCTTCGCCTGCGGAATACCGGTTTCCTGCAGCAGGGTCAGCGCGGCGCCGCCGGCGCCAATAAAGATAAATTTAGCCCTGATAACCCGTTTCTGGTGGCGATTGTTCGCATCCGCCAGCGTTACGCTCCAGCTCTTGTCGGCGTTGCGCTTAAAGCGACGGACCACGGTACCCAGCTGAAGCGAGAAATTATCATGGGTTTGCAGCCCGGCGATCAGCTGACGGGTAATTTCACCGTAGTTCACGTCGGTACCGACTTCCGAGCGGGTCGCAGCTACCTTCTGCTGCGGATCGCGCCCTTCCATCACCAGCGGAGCCCACTCTTTAATTTGTTGATGATCTTCAGAGTAGCGGATACCGCGAAACAGCTCGCTTTGTTGTAACGCCGCATAGCGGGCGCGCAGGAAGTTCACGTTGTCTTCGCCCCACACGAAGCTCATGTGCGGCACGCTGTTAATAAAGGATTTAGGCTTTTTCAGAATGCCCCGGGTCACCTGGTGGGCCCAAAACTGACGAGAAATCTGGAAAGATTCGTTGATATCAACCGCTTTATCGATATTGATACCGTTAGCGGTTTGCGGCGTATAGTTCAATTCCATCAGCGCCGCGTGGCCGGTGCCCGCGTTGTTCCATCCGTTCGAGCTCTCTTCCGCGACGCTGGACATCTGCTCGACCATGGTAATAGACCAGTCCGGCTCCAGTTCCTGCAGCCAGGTTCCCAACGTGGCGCTCATGATGCCACCGCCAATCAACAATACATCCGTCTCTTGCTCATGGCGGGTGTTGGTCCGAGTGTTATTGGAACCAACCGCCTGTGAGCTGGGTACGGCCATCTTTTTCTTCATCGGATTTGAGCCTTACTTTACTCGCTTTTTTATTTAGCGCAGGTGAAACGATTCTCGGCTTCAAAGGTAACACTGAAGAAAAAAAATTTAAATATTGTTTAAATTTTAAGTTGAGTTTTGAGATCTGTTATAAAAATGTTTAATAAATGTGTATCACAAATCACATTTTGTACTGGTGTCAGCGATGCATCCGCGCTATTATCCTCGGTTTTGTGACCGACCGCACGTAAGCAGCGACCGATCCCGGCCAAAACTTTTTAAATTCTGCGAACTTTTTTTATGCCCCCAGTTTCCGATTCCGCTACCTCCAGCAACGCTGGCGCATCAGGCCAGATACTGCGCTCGCCCGCGCTGCTGACGCGTGAAACGCTGGCGGGCGTACTCACCGCACTGGCGCTAATCCCCGAAGTCATCTCCTTCTCGGTTATCGCTGGCGTTGATCCGAAAGTCAGCCTGATTGCCTCCGTAGTGCTGTGCCTGGCGATGTCGGTTCTAGGCGGCAGACCGGCGATGGTCACCGCCGCCGCCGGTTCGGTAGCGCTGGTGATTGGTCCGATGGTCCATCAATACGGCGTCGGCTACATTCTGCCGGCGGTCGTGCTGGCAGGCGTTATTCAAATTTTGTTTGGCCTATGCGGCATGGCGCGCCTGATGCGCTTTATTCCGCAGCCGGTGATGACCGGTTTTGTTAACGCGCTGGGTATTCTCATCTTTTTTGCTCAGGTACCGCATTTCTGGAGCAAGCAGCCGCTGATTATCGGCCTGTTCGTATTGACGCTGCTGATTGTCCTGTGGGCGCCGCGCTTTATTAAAGCGATCCCTTCTCCGCTGATTGCTATCGTTCTGCTGACGCTGTTTACCGTTTTCAGCGGCCAGCTGCTGCCGACCGTCGGCGACGAAGGCTCCATGAGCGGCGGACTGCCGGGGTTAACCAGCCTGATGGTGCCCCTCGACTTAACCACGCTGCGCATCATCTGGCCCTGCGCGCTGAGCATCGCTTTTGTCGGCCTGATGGAGTCGCTTCTGACGGCGAAGCTGGTCGATGATTTGACCCACACTCCTTCCAGTAAGGCGCGCGAGAGCGCCGGTCTGGGCGTCGCCAACATTCTCGCCGGGTTTTACGGCGGCATCGCCGGGTGTGCGATGATCGGTCAGACCATCGTTAACGTTGAAATGGGCAAAGCACGCAGCCGCGTCTCGACCGTTGCCGCAGGCCTGGTACTGCTATTGCTGGTAACCGCATTAAGCGAAGTGATGGCGAGAATCCCGATGGCCGTGCTCGCCGGCGTGATGGTGATAGTGGCGGTAAAAACCTTTAGCTGGCACAGCATTCGTCCGGCGGAGCTGGCGCGCAATCCGTGGCCGGAAACGCTGGTGATGCTGGTGACCGTCGGCGCGACCGTCGGCACCAGCAATCTGGCAATCGGCGTTCTGGCAGGCCTGCTCTCAATGGCCCTGATCCCTCGCCGTCTGCGTACTCAAGCGCAGGCTACATCAGAAAAAGCGTCGCCAGCCCAAGAAAAATAAAGAATCCCCCGGTGTCGGTAATAGCGGTAATCATCACGCTGGAGCCGACCGCCGGATCGCGTCCCAGCTTGACCATCACCATCGGGATAATCACCCCCATCATCGCCGCCATCAGCAGGTTGAGCATCATCGCCAGCGTCATTACGCCGCCCAGCTGCGGATCGTCGTACAGCCACCAGGTGATCGCCCCCATAATCCCGCCCCAGACGATCCCATTGATCAACGCAACGCCCATCTCGCGCAGGATCAGGAACGAAAAGCTTCCCGGCTGAATATGCTGTAACGCCATCGCCCGCACGATCATGGTGATCGTCTGGTTGCCGGTGTTACCGCCGATTCCGGCGACAATCGGCATCAGCGAGGCCAGCGCCACCAGTTGCGAAATGGTGTGCTCGAAACCATCGATAACGCGGGAGGCGATAAAGGCGGTGCACAGATTGACCGCCAGCCAGGCCCAGCGGGTCTTCACCGCTTTGCTCACCGGGGCAAACACATCGTCATCATTGCTCAGACCACCCATCCGGCGTAGATCGTTATCCGTCTCCTCGTAGACCACGTCAACGATCTCATCGATGGTTAAACGCCCCATCAGCTTGCCGTCGGCATCAATCACCGCCGCGCTGAGTAAGTCATCACGTTCAAAGGTACGCGCGACTTTTTCCGCGTCCTCGTGCGGCTGGAAGGTCACCGGATCGCCTTCCATCACTTCCCCCACCCGCTTCTGCGCATCGTTAAGCAGAATGGTTTGCAGCTCAAGTTCGCCGAGCAGCAGCTTATTGCGGGTGGTCACAAACAGTTTGTCGGTGTTCTCCGGCATTTTCCCTAGTCGCCGCAGATAGCGCTGTACCGCCGCGAGAGTGGCTTCCGGACGAACGGTAATGACCTCGAACTCCATGATCGCACCGACGGTATTGTCGGCGTAGCGCATCATCTGGCGAATACGCGCGCGCTTATCCGCGGGCAGCGTGGCCAGCAAACGTCCGGTCAGATCGCGCGGCAGGTGCTGCAGCAGGTAGACCTGTTCATCAATATCGAGATTTTGCAGCGCGAACAGCAGGTCGTGATCGCTCATCTCCTCAATGAGGTCGCCCCAGACGCTTTCCGATGCCTCCAGCAGCACTTCACCGCGCTTATCGTCAGCGACCAGCCGCCAGAGCGCGTTGCGCGCATCGTAAGGCAGCGCTTCGAGCGCATCGGCAAGGTCCGGAGGCGGCAGGTGGGAAACCAGCATCTCCACTTCCACCAGATCGTCGGCAAGCGTGCTGTCATCGTAACGTTCAGCGAGGGTTAATTTACCCAGCAGCGAGGATGTGACGGCTTTATCGGTGCTCAGGAGCCAAATGAGGCGGGCGCGCTCTTCGTCACGCAATCTGGCGCTTTTTTTATGCAAAACGGACATCGGTCAGGCAATCCTTGTAAAAATATCTGTCAGACCAGCAGGCCGGAAGCCTTAAGCATAGCGCGAGGAGGCGGAAATAATAACCGCTATGAATTCGGTCGACGGAAAAAACAGCAGCCTGCGGGAAGCCCGGAGGTCGGCTGGCGCCTCCGGGACGGCGTAAAGCGATCAGGCGGTACGGGCGACCGCGTCGCGGGTCGCCAGCTCGCGCTCATTTCCGGTCAGCTCAGACAGCTGGCCGCCGCGCATTTCCAGCAGCCTGTCGGCGTGCTGAAAGTAGTGATCGTCATGGCTAATAGCAAAGAGGGTTTTACCCATCTCCTTCATCAGCGGCAGCAGCACCTGATAGAACTCACGGCGGAAATGGGGGTCCTGATCCGCCGCCCATTCATCAAGCATGATGATATCTCTGTCTTCCGCTAACGCCAGCAGCAGCGCCACGCGCTTTTTCTGCCCTTTTGAGAGCTTCAGGTCGAGGATTTTGCCATCGTCGAGCCGTAGCTTATCGTTCATCTGCAGATAACCCAGCCACTTCTCCACCAGCGCCGGGTCAGCCGCCTTCCCTTCCGGCCCCAGCAGTCTGTCAAACAGCCAGACGTCGGTAAACACCGCCGAGAACAGCTTGCGGTAATCTTCCGGCTTATCCGCCGCCATCGGCTGCCCGTCGACCAGGATCTGCCCGGAAAGGGGCTGATACAAACCGGTCAACAGCATAGCCAGCGTCGATTTCCCGCTACCGTTACCGCCGATCAGAAAGACCAGTTCGCCACGCTTGAGGGTCATGTTGATCGGCCCGACCGCAAAACTGTTGTCAGGATAATGGAAGGTGATGTCGCGCAGCTCGAGCGTCTGCCAGTGGGGATGCGCCTGCGGCTGCGGGAACTCAGCGCGGTACGGCGCGAGCGAAAACTTATTCAGCTTGTTGAATGCCACCTGCGCGCTGAGCAGAGTGGGCAGCGCGCCTACCGCCGAGAGCAGCGGCGTGCGCAGGAATAATAGGGTCAACGAGTAGGTCGCCGCCACCGCCGTATCGGCCCAGCCCAGGCTGTTGGCCATCCAGAAAACCAGGCCAATCGCGCCCAGCATCATAATATTCGACCAGTTGACCGCGCTCAGATGGAAGGTATCGGCGCGCACAATATGGTGCCGGTATTCTCGCGCATCCGGCAGATAAAGCTGATTAAACACATATTCGGCGCGCTCGCGATTGAGAGTAAGCTCTTTGCGACCTTCGAGCACCGTCTGGTAGTCGTGATACAGCTTATCTTCGCTTTCGCGCAGCGACGCCATATGCTTATAAACCCGCGATACCAGTATAAATCCGCCCCAGATTGTCAACGCCAGCCACAGGGCGGTAACCAGCATCATTTTTCCTGACAGCCAGGCCAGATAAGCGGCGGAGCCAAAGGTCAGAATAATTCCCTGCACCAGCTCCGGCAGGCGCACGAAGGCAATGGTGATATTACGGATATCGCTGGTTAACCCGGCCAGCAGCGACGCGCTGCCGATTTTCTCGATCTTCTCGATTTGCGTATCCAGAATGCGCTTAATAAATTCGCCGCGCAGGCGGTAAACGAAATGGTGGCCAAGCGTGGTCAGCGCCAGCTGCGAGCCGAGGGTGACCGCCATCAACAGCAATAACAGACCGAGAAACTCCGGCAGGACCGTCAGGGAGGTATCGACAAGGGTTATCAGGCGCAGGTTAATGAAGGCGATAAGCCCAATACCCAGCACCGCGCTCAGCAGGCACAGGGCAATGACGGAGATAAAGGGCCAGCGATACTGACGCCAGACAAGAAGAAGAAGTTCCATAACGCATAATCCGGGCAAGCAAAAACAGCCAGCAGTTTAAACTGCTCGACGATGACAGCAAGAATAATTCTTATTTTTATTCTTTATTACCCGCCAGGCGGAAAGTGAGATTGTAACGACAGGCGCCGGTTGCAGGATGGATGCCCTCTTTGAGCGGCTGAATACCGTGGTAAAACAGCCGCGATTCGCCGCCCCACACAACTACATCGCCGTGCTCCAGCAGCACCCGCTGTAGCGGATCGTTACGCCGCAGCCCGCCGAACTGAAATATTGCCGGCAGCCCCAGTGAGACGGAGACAATCGGCGCTCGCAGGTTTTGCTCGTCTTTATCCTGATGCAGCGACAGCTTCGTTCCCGGCTGATAGCGGTTGATAAGACACGCATCCGGGGTAAAGCGCGCATAGCCGCTCGCCGCCGCCGCTTCTGCGGCCAGTTCACGGAAAAGCGGCGGCATCTGCGGCCAGCGCTTGCCCGTCAGCGGATCGTCGGCAGCATAAAGATAGCCGTGCTGGTTGGTGGTCCAGCCCAGCTCGCCGCAGTTGGTCATCGCCACCGACATCGTATAGCCGCCGGGGGTGACCATCTGGCGAAAAGGCGAACGGCTGGCAATCTCGCTGATTGCCTGCAAAAGCACCGGCGCGCGCGCTCGGGCGTAGCGGCGCAAAATTATCGCCCCCGGAGCCAGCGGTTCCTGCCAGGGCGGCGTATCGGCAAAAAGATCGAGCATTATTTCTCCTCGGATGACGCTTCTCGCGCCAGCAGCAGCGCCTTGCGTGCCGTACCCCAACGATAGCCGGATAGCGCCCCATCCTCGCGAACGACCCGATGACAGGGAATAACCAGCGCCAGTTTATTCGCAGCGCAGGCGCTTGCCACCGCCCTCACCGCGCGGGGGCGGCCAATACTTTGCGCGACCTGGCGATAGCTGCGGGTCTCCCCCGCCGGGATCTGACGCAGCGCCTGCCAGACCTGAAGCTGAAACGCCGTGCCGCGCAGATCCAACGGCAGGGAAAACGGCTGCCGGTGGTCATCAAGATGGGAAAATACCTGCGCCACCCGCTGACGAAAAATCTCGTCGCCCGGATGCAGCCGCGCATTGGGGAACAGGCTGGCTAATTCAGCGTAGAGCAAGGCGTCGTCCTCTCCGGGCAGCACGGCGCACACCCCCCGCTCACTCTCAGCCACCAGACAGCGCCCTAGCGGACCGTCGCCGCATACCCAGGTAATATCGATATCCCCCCCGCCGCGGCGAAACTGGCGGCCGGTCATTCCCAGCGCGGCGTCAGCCTGCTGGTAGTAGCTGCTACTATCCGGAAAACCGGCAGAGAGCGCCGCATCGGTAATTTTCGCCCCCTGCCCCAGCGCTTCGCGTAAACGGCGAGCGCGCCACGCCTGTTGCCAGGCTTTAGGGGTCATTCCGGTGACGGATTTAAAGAGGCGGTGAAAATGAAAGGGGCTGACCGCAAGCTGGCGTGCCAGCGCTTCCAGCGTTAACGGCGTCTCCTGCTCCAGCAGACGGCACGCGGCGGCCACTTTCTCTACCTTCTGCTGCTGCGGGTCGGTTTTTTCCGGCTGGCAGCGTTTGCAGGGGCGAAAGCCTTCCGCCTGCGCGGTTGCAACGTCAGGGTAAAAGCGAACATTTTCCCGCAGCGCGTGACGCGAACGACAGGAGGGGCGGCAGCAAACGCCGGTGGTCAGCACGGCAAAAACAAACTGACCATCGGCGCGGGCATCACGTTCGCATACCGCCTGCCAGCGGCGTTCATCGGTATCAATCATTATCGGTTTCATTACGGACTCCTGCTGTAAGTGTATCTTCAGTGTGGGCCGAAGTCCGTCATCAAAAACCCGAAATCTTGCGCTTTAATTTTTCTCGCCAACGAGGAAAGTGCGGAACTGCGGCGACATCCAGGTTTTAAACCCGTCCCCCTCTTTGATAATCATATAGACCGCCAGCCCCTGTTCGCGTACCACGTCCCGCGCTTTTTCCGGCCCCAGCACCATCAGCCCGGTGTCCCAGCCGTCGGCTTCCAGCGCCGTCGGGGCGATAACGGTCACCGAAACCAGTTTATGATCGATAGGCCGCCCGGTCTGCGGATCGATAACGTGCGAGATGCGCTTACCGTCCAGCTCATAGTAGTTGCGGTAGCTACCGGAGGTGCTGATGCCGTGGCCGTTAATATCAACGATCGCCTGCACCGCGTTTTCGCGATCGGTCGGCTTCTGGATAGCCACCCGCCATGGCTGTCCTTCCGCATTCATTCCCCGGCTCGCCAGCGCGCCGCCCACCGAGACCAGGTAGCGCGAGATCCCCTCCTGCTCCATCAGGCGCGCCAGATGATCGGCGGCGTAGCCTTCACCTACGGTAGAGAGATCGACGAACAGATCCGGAATATCTTTTTGCAGAAACTGCTTGCCGGCCTGGTTGATCACCGTCAGATGCTGTAATCCGCTGCGCGCTTTTGCCGCGGCAATCTGCTGCGCATCCGGCGTTTTGACCGGCTGTTTATCCGGGCCAAAGCCCCATAAATTGACCAGCGGCCCGACGGTAATATCCATGGCGCCATGGGTTTTTGCGCCAATGCGCAGCGACATTGTGACGATATCCGCCATCGCCTCGTTGACCGGCCACGGCGAGATACCCGGCGAATGGTTAAAGCGCATCAACGCTGAATCGTTCTTCCAGGTGGAAAGCAGACGATCGTCGGCATCCAGCTGAGCCTGAACTTTCTGGCGCAGCGCCTCGGCCTTCGCCTCATCAACGTTGATGACGCTAACCCGCCAGAATGTGCCCATGGTTTTACCCTCCAGCACGGTGGCGGCGGACTTTGGCGTCTGGGGAGTGGTGGCTGCATCACAGCCTGAAAGTAATACGCAGGCGCCGAACAGGACGGCGCGGAAAAAAGTGATATCCATAAAATTGGCTTCCTCTGGCTAAGGCGCAAAGAGTACACCAGCAAGGTTAAACCGGGCATAAAAAAAGGCGCCATCGGCGCCTTTTTTCAAACTTCAGCTTGCTTAGAACTGGTAAACCAGGCCCAGAGCAACGATGTCGTCGGTAGAAACACCGGCGTTACGAGTGAAGCTGTTGTCGTCCAGCAGGTTGATTTTGTAGTCAACGTAGGTGGACATGTTTTTGTTGAAGTAGTAGGTAGCGCCTACGTCAACATATTTCAGGATATCCTGGTCGCCGTAGCCTTCCAGATCCTTACCTTTGGACTGCAGGTAAGCCACGGACGGACGCAGACCGAAGTCGAACTGGTACTGTGCAACCACTTCGAAGTTCTGCGCTTTGTTAGCAAAGCCCAGGGAACCGGCGCGAGTTGCGTTGTAGGTCTGGGTGTACTGAGTCGCCAGGTAGATGTTGTTGGCGTCATATTTCAGACCACCGGTATAGGTTTCAGCGTTGTCGCCGCGGCCCAGAGCCAGCCGGCTGTTCTGATCGCCATTACGTTTGGAGTGAGAGTACGCGAAACCAGCGCTGATACCGTCGTAGATATCATAGGTCAGGGAGGTGCCGTAACCGTCGCCGTTCTGTTTCAGAGGGCCACGACCGTTGTTGGTCGGGGAAGTACCTTCGCCGCTTACGCTGCCGTTTTTACCCTGATACTGCAGAGCAAAGTTCAGGCCGTCAACCAGACCG
>OKFC01000083.1_pt1 | contig 55346 bp, 51 predicted proteins | sample 1611471 | NCBI WGS metagenome assembly OKFC01 (sample SAMN04436747, study PRJEB24849) | human gut metagenome | biome: human gut; feature: NICU; material: stool | host: Homo sapiens | place: USA: Saint Louis, MO | collected 2011-01-06 | reverse complement strand
ACACAACCCGCTACGGGGGAGACTTACCCGAAATCTGATTTATTCAACAAAGCCTATAAAAGAAATAAAGAAAAAGATGAAACTGGCTAGCACATATGAGTTGTATCAATTCGCGTATATGTTAAAATCACTCACGGACTCGACCTAATCTCCTTTTTTAATTGTTAACACAGGTATTTTTATGTTATTGTATGTTGTTTTGTCTATTTCGCTGGTTTTATTATATGGGATGATAATAAAATATAAAGTGAAGTCAAGGAAATCACAGGGTACTGTAAAAAAGCCTATGGCAATCAGAAATAATAGAAATCTAAAGTAGATTCAAAGAGAATAGCTTTCGGGTATAAATGTAGTTATTCCGTCTTCAGTAAGTTAATGATAAATGCTTTACTCTACCTGATGTTATACAGGACGAGTTTTTCTCACTTTTATCTAATGTGTATATTGTTTTTTCTTTATATCTAAAACTGAAGTCATTGATTCCAGACAGGGCGCGATGACGGTAGTTATCCCGCCTTGTCATCGCACAAGAATACTGAAACTCTACGGCCAATCCGACTGACCAGAATAATCAGAATTATTATTGCACAACAAATTTCATTTTCCTCACGTCAGTGATTCCGGCGGGCGTTAAGTAAAAACGGAGATGTTCTGCCAAATAATTTATGATTTAATGTAGCTCTATATTATTTTTCCCGGAAATTAGTTGCAACAGATATATTCTGTCTTTCTCAATGAGAGCTGGAAATGTATCGCCAGCAGCTGCCAGCAGAGACCATACTTCCAGGATAGCATAGGCCTTTGTATATTCAAGTGCGAAACCTAACCCTTCCAGAGAACCTGCTCTGCGAATATGTTCACATATTGCATTTTCACATACCCGTGTTAAGGCTTCATAACTGAGCGAAAAATCATATTTTTTATCCATCTTAAGCTATCTTCACCCAAATGCAGATATCCGGTTACACGTTGCAATGCGTAACATTATCAATAATAACCCGATTATAACATGAATTTTCGTTTTGTAATGCCGATGTCACACAACATTTTACTCTTTTTTTTTCAAAAAAGAGTGTCTTTATTTTGGTGTACACCTTAGTGTGCGATCGCCCAGCAAGAAATGAATATTCGTTCTATACTAGTGGGTAAAAAACCGCATTACATGCATCGCTTAAAAGTTGCACCATGCATCTGGAGCCTTCACGAGGCTATTAATAACGCATGAATTATCTCTGTAAATCATAACCAGTATCTATCCGAACCATGTCACATTATTTGATTCATACCCGGGATGAGTAAGGCAAGAATAGGTATACTGGAATAGTATGTTCAGTGCCAGCTAATCGGTCAGTGAAGTTGGCGAAAATATAGCTTTATATCTTTTCAATTTGAGGGGAGATCTGCATGGTTAGTCGTAAGCTGGAACGTTTGATTAGCCCTGGAAAGTGGATACATAATCTATCAGTCCTCTCTTTATCGATTCTTTCAGCTGGTATATTTTTTTTGTATTATCTGAGAGCGTATCTTACCTGATTTTTCGGGATAAAATTAAAGACTATACTTCCGATGTGCTTGTTCGCTCTGAATCGCTCCTGGTTCAGACTGAATCTGTCAAGACTGCTGCAAAGTCACATTTGAATATAGGAGACAGTCCATGTACTAATGAAAATATCCTACATCTTCGGGTTGTAGTATGGCCCTATCCGTTGATTAAAGATGTTGGCTACATCATAAAAGGAGAATTAGCCTGTAGTGCTCTGTGGGGGAGTTTACGTCCCACCTTAAGTCTGGAACATTTTGATAAAAAATGGACTTCGCGGGAAGGAGTGTGGCTTTTTGGTATTAAGCTTATGGATGATATATCCGTCAATGGATATATTTCTGAAGGTATTATGGTGACCCTATCACCATTTGTCTTCAGACGATTCGAAACTGATATGTATTCAAAAAACTTTAGCGCTGTTGTCGGAAATAGTAAGCATGACAGGCATTACTTCAATATAGGACCTGATGCTCCTCTTCTTGATCGGCATGATAGCGTTCCACTAAGGTTTAGAGTGTTTAGGGCATGTAGCCTACATTATGATCTCTGCGTTGCAGGAGGTGGGTATTTTACGGGGATATTTTCAGAGCACTGGAGCATACAAATGTTATTAGTAACAGTGTCACTACTTTCCGGTTTAATGATTTATATTATCATTATGAACAGAGCAGAACTCAATAGTTCACTATCTGCAAGGTTTGTAAAGGCTTTGAAAAATGAAGCCCTGTCGCTGGTCTATCAACCTATTTACAGAATTGAAGACGGACAGATCTGCGGATTTGAGGCCTTGCTCAGATGGAAAGATGAAAGACTCGGGAATATTAGCCCTGAAGTATTTATACCGCTTTCTGAAAGGGAAGGGTTGCAGGAGGATGTGACTTTATTCGTCATTAACCATGCTATCCGAGAATTTATCCATACTGCTATTCAGAATGAAATATTTTTGAGCGTAAACATTAATCCAAGCGATCTTGATTCAGAAAAATTCAGGGATAAACTACTAGGATTAATTTCTGAATATAACATCCCATATAAAACAATCCTTCTTGAAATTACGGAGCGTCAAGGAGGGGATTTTGAAGGTATGAAAATTCACATTGATAAATATAAAAATCATGGTGTCAGGTTTGCCATCGATGACTTTGGGACAGGATATTCTAATCTTAATCTGGTAACTGCGCTTGATGTAGATGAAATAAAAATAGACAAATCGCTAACTAGTGCTATTGGTACTGAATCTTTACGATATGATCTTCTTCCCGGACTGCATGAGATGTTCCGCTCCATTGCAGATAAGATTGTGTTTGAGGGTGTAGAGACTCAGGAGCAGGTGAACTATCTGAAGACGTTCTGGCCACAGAGTTATGCTCAGGGCTGGTATTACTCCAGAGCGCTTCCGCTGGAAGAAGCGAGAAAACTTACCATCCGGGAATTGAACTGACCGGCACTTTCAGCGCAAACACTCAGCAATTGCTTGCCGATCAGCTGGTAGAAATTGAAGGGCAGTGTAATCACCTGCTGCTGGCGCAGGGGAAAGCGTTACTGAAAAGTCGTTCTGAACTGCTTAAATAACAGAGAAACCAGGATGTGATTTGATGCAAAACACGGAACAGCGAATGTAATATTTACTGAGATGAGCGAGCTTTGTCTCATAGTACAGAGGAGTCGGGGCTGCCAGTATCCGGTAGACAGCATTATTCGTCTGCAACATAACTCTGCTGGTTGCTGCGGATAACTACTCAGCGCCTTCCAGAGATGGCATTGATGAAAGTAGTAGAAAAAACCTGGAATCTTTGAAGATGTGTCCCTACCTCAGGGGGCTGGAGTGCCATCTGGCCCTAATTCAGCACAGTGCTGCAGATATGTGTTATGTACAAGTAGACACTGTCTTGAAAATCAGAAGTCGTTGAGGGTTGAATGCAATTCCAATATTTGCTTCAGCAGATAACGAGGACCGCTATCTATTGCATCTAGTGAATAGGAAGCCGTTTCCATTTTTCTCTAAAGCAACTGGTGTTGACATCCTGAATTCCTTCAAATGTCTGATATTCCTTTTTTCAAAGCACTAGAAAAATACCCGAAAGCTGTTAATCTAATACATTGACTGACCATACAGTACAGCGTTATTTTGTTGGGTTTACTTCACGTACTTTTTATTGTCGGATACTGTTGGGAAAAGACACAAAGAAGCAAGCCATTAAGCGGAATACTGCGTAGGGTTAGAATATACAATTAACTTTTCCGTGATAGGACTAGTGATAACAATATTTCCAGCATGGGCTGACAGGAGTATAGATGGAACTGCTCTCCATAGGTTAATACATCTCGCAATTAACACGCCCGCATATGCCACAAAACTGACGCCCATTCTCGGAATTTTTTTTGCCATTATCTTTCCTGCGGCCTAATTACTTTCCCCACAACTATGGTTTTTTATTAGAGTCTTCACCACTAAATAAATTATAATAAATTGATTTTATTAGACATCTGTCAGAATCTATATGGTCAGCACGTATTGCATGCTCTAATGTTTCAAATGCTAAATTATGCGCGGCCTCAGAAAATATCCCAGGCCAACCCTTACTCAGCATAGACAGTCCTTTAAGGACTCTTATCTGTATCTCCCTCATACCGGCACCATCGCGCGCGACAGGTGAGAAAAAGTCTTCCAGTAGATCGTTATTCTGAAGTGGTGCAACATGAACTGAAGGATATTTCACTTCTATTTCATCAGATTTATTCTGCGCGTAAGTGGAAAGTATACGAACACCTCTGCCAATGACATCAATGGCGGTTCCAGGATCGTTCACTGCGGGGGAAAGTGCCCGGCAGGCTATTTCGGCCATGACGCTAAGACAAAATCGGGGATCCTGAGCAAATGAACGTACATCCGAGACAATAATCGTCTCAAGTAAATCGGCGCTGATTGATGACTCCTGGCCTTGACTCAGGTACAAAACGGGCATGGATGGATGGATGAAACTGCCTGGCTGCGCCACGAGGTATACATGACGGGGATCATTGGTCAGCAGCTTGCTAAGTTTCACCATATTAATATATTCAACATAGCCAATCTTCTTCGGATAAACTGCAACCGTTCCTTTCGGCTGTTCATTGTTCTCAAGCCATGGATATCCGCCGAGACAGGGATTTCTTGCTCTCGCAATAAATGTTTCGATGGCCGCCTGTTCTACTTTTGCCGTTGTCTCACCTACCCTTCCCAGAGAGGTCAAATGCTGTATCCAGCGAAGCAATGTGATGAGGATTAAGGCAATGACAACCAGTGTGACAATGAATAAAATGACTCTCCCCCTTTCTCCATAAGCTCCCATACTGAGGGCAATAATCCCTACCAGACTGAAGAGAAAAGAACCGATGAAGGTGGCCAGTACATTTTGTGTGGTTACGTCTTCAACAACTAAACGCGTAGCTCTGGGAGTCACATTAGTAGTGGCTGAACCGTAGGCTGTGACCATGATACTCAACGAAAAAGTGGTCACTGCCAGCATACTCGATGCCAGTATGTTCAGAATGTTATCGACTGCTTCCGCACCAACCTTCACGGAAACCGACTCAGGTATCATTGATTTAAAAAGAATTGATAAAAGGGCCGTTATTATCGCGACAATGGCGAATAACGTTGCCCTGAACCATAGCTTTTTAACTGTCTGCTTCAGAATCCATTTCCAGCGTGAAATCATTCTGCATTCCTCATATTGCGGCCGGGATAAATAATTGCCGCCCCCAGGACGGCATGTTGCTATTAACGAACGAGGTGCAGGAAGTGCAGATGTTTTTCGTACTGGTCCAGTATGTCATTAATCAGCTGCTCCTGGTTCCAGCCCATCACATCATAATTTTGACCGCCTTCTTTGAGATATACCTCAGCGCGATAATATCTATGTTGTTCAGTCTGCTGCTCATTATTATCCATCGCGGCGAGCGCGAAGGTCGGTGAGCTATACCCGCGAAGCCTCACTTCATATATAAAATTCAGCTCGTTACCCAAATCGACTTCAAGACGAATACGATCCTCGACTGCGTCACTGATGTGGCTTATCGTCCCCTGCTTGTTCAGCTCTTCCTGAACCAGCGTCATGGCGGGCTGGATGACGTCGTCCATAAAACGTTTCACAAGAGATCGCTTCGGCAGATACGCGATATTGCGTAACCTTCTCTGCCAGGGAATTGGGTTACGTGCAGCCGTAGGAGCAATTGTCGCCATGCTCAGGCTTTCACGCTTGGTCAAATCCCGGCGCAAAGCTTTTAAAAGTCCGTATATGGATATCAGTAAGATCACTGAGAAAGGCAATGCACTCGCTATTGTCACTGTTTGCAGCGCACTTAGCCCTCCGGCAAGGAGAAGCGCAATTGCGACAATGCCCATGAGCGAGGCCCAAAATATTCGCTGCCAGACGGGTGTGTTTGCCACTCCACCTGTTGCCAGAGTATCAACTACCATTGCCCCCGAGTCAGCAGACGTGACAAAGAAGACGATGACCATCGCCATTGCGATGAATGACAGCACGGAAGAGAACGGGAAATGCTCCAGGAAATTAAACAGGGCCAGCGCCACATCCTGCTGAACAGTATTGGCGAGGTCTGTGGCCCCCTGGTTCATAATGAGATAGATCGCGCTGTTACCAAACACTGTCATCCACATTAGCGTAAAACCCGCGGGAACAAACAGCACGCCGGTGACAAACTCGCGAATGGTTCGCCCGCGGGAGACCCGTGCGATGAACATCCCCACAAACGGCGACCATGAAAGCCACCATCCCCAGTACAGTAATGTCCAGCCCCCCAGCCATTTGCTCGACTTAGGCTCATACGCGTAAAGGTTGAACGTTTTACTCACCAGTTCCGAAAGATAACCGCCCGTATTTTCCACAAATGACTTCAGCAGAAGCACGGTTGGTCCCAGACACAGGACCAGCGCCAGGAGCAACAACGCCAGACCCAGATTGAGCTCAGACAGGATACGTATTCCCTTATCCAGGCCGGACACCACTGAAATCGTCGCTAACCCCGTGATGACCACGATCAGAATAACCTGCACCGTTTCATTGATGGGCACCCCGAAAAGATGGTTCAAACCGGCATTCACCTGCAAAACGCCGTAACCCAGCGATGTCGCGACGCCAAAGACCGTGCCTATAACAGCGAAAATATCAACCGCATGGCCTACAGGCCCGTATATGCGATCGCCAATAATGGGATAGAGTGCGGAGCGCAGAGTTAAAGGCAGACCGTGACGGTAACTGAAGAACGCCAGAATCAGCGCCACAATGGCATAAATTGCCCATGCGTGCAGTCCCCAGTGGAAGAAGGTCAGACGCATTGCTTCCTTGGCTGCCGCAACGGTTTCTGGCGTGCCAACGGGAGGCGAAAGATAATGCATTACAGGTTCGGCAACGCCAAAGAACATCAGGCCGATCCCCATCCCTGCCGAAAAAAGCATCGCAAACCAGGAATGGTAGCTGAAATCAGGCTGCGCATGGTCCGGGCCCAGCTTGATATCACCGTAGCGTGAGAGTCCAAGGAACGTGACACTTAGTAAAATCAGGGCCACAGCAAGGATGTAGAACCAGCTGGCATTCGTGAAGATTTGTTGCTGTAGTAGTTTAAAATTTTTGTCGGCGACATCCGGGAATACGGCGGCAAAGGCGACAAGAAGGAAAATTAGCAAAGCAGATGTAAAGAATACCGCTTTGTTAATCTGGCTTGTAGACTTCTTCGGGATTGTATCATTATCACTCATAATCATTTATTCCATTAATTAAATCCGCACTGGATAGACGGTACTACCTTTCACAGAGTAGCAAAGTTCAACTGGCTATGCGGCGTTAATCGGAACGCATGGTGTAATGAGTTCCGATACAAATCATCCGATATTCGGTAATGACTCCAACTTACTGATAGTGTTTTATGTTCAGATAATGCCCGATGACCTTGTCATGCAGCTCCACCGATTTTGAGAACGACAGTGACTTCCGTCCCAGCCTTGCCAGATGTTGTCTCAGATTCAGGTTATGTCGCTCAATGCGCTGAGTGTAACGCTTGCTGATAACGTGCAGCTTTCCCTTCAGGCGGGATTCATACAGCGGCCAGCCATCCGTCATCCATACCACGACCTCAAAGGCCGACAGCAGGCTCAGAAGACGCTCCAGTGTGGCCAGAGTGCGTTCACCGAAGACGTGCGCCACAACCGTCCTCCGTATCCTGTCATACGCGTAAAACAGCCAGCGCTGACGTGATTTAGCACCGACGTAGCCCCACTGTTCGTCCATTTCAGCGCAGACAATCACATCACTGCCCGGCTGCATGCGCGAGGTTACCGACTGCGGCCTGAGTTTTTTAAGTGACGTAAAATCGTGTTGAGGCCAATGCCCATAATGCGTGCACTGGCGCGACATCCGACGCCATTCATGGCCATATCAATGATTTTCTGGTGCGTACCGGGCTGAGAGGCGGTGTAAGTGAACTGTAGTTGCCATGTTTTACGGCAATGAGAGCAGAGATAGCGCTGATGTCCGGCAGTGCTTTTGCCGTTACGCACCACGCCTTCAGTAGCGGAGCAGGAAGGACATCTGATGGAAATGGAAGCCACGCAAGCACCTTAAAATCACCATCATACACTAAATCAGTAAGTTGGCAGCATTACCGCTTTCGTGATGAATGCCTGAATGAGCACTGGTTCAGCGATATTGTTCACGCCAGGAAGATCATTAATGACTGGCGACTGGATTATAACGAGTGTCGACCACATTCATCACTGAATTACCTGACGCCGGCTGAATTTGCAGCGGGCTGGCGAAACGGGAAATATGAAGAAAAACCAACCGACATTACTAACTGAAGGTTGTATCTAACTCTGGGGGCAGGTCAGTAAAGCTAAATTTCATACCAACAAAGACATCCATTACCCCACAAATACTCCTGGAATAAGCCCCGCTCGTGCAGCAGGGCTTATCTGATTTACATACCAAAACGCCTGATAACGTTTTACCTCACTCTACCTTTTGCTGGTGATGAATATCAGTTAATTCACCACGAGTTGTACCACTACCAGCCGCCCACCATCCTCTGAAGAAAGGATGAACTGGGTGTTGTCCTCCAGCAGCAACTTTTCACCAATGCCGACCGTTTTCCGATCGGGAAGTGATATGAGCCCGCTAAGCCCCTCGTTAACCAGCCACCACTGGTCATTATGGAAGACGAAATAACCGACCCTTTTCTTCTGCTCATCAGTGGTTCGTTCGTTAGGAGCAATCAGTCGGTTGACGTGCCATGCATATAATGACTGACCGCTCCACACCATAAGCCGGTGATCATCTGGCCTGAAAGTTCCAGCCTTTCTCGACGAATACAGATTCAGGATGGGGAGTTTGCCTTTGTAGGGTGTACCGCAGTAGGGACAAACGGGTTTCGTCTTGCCATTGAAAACGTACCATTTCTGGTCACAATCATTGTTCTGGCATGGCTGGATGAGATCAACGGTTTTTACAAGGGCGCTCTCCCATTCATCAGCTGTCGGGCGCTTCGACGGATCATGCAACCCGTCAATAAAAGCCCGGTCGAAGAGAGGTTTCAGGTAGGGCCCCATAATGGTGTACGGGATTTTCTGAGGATCTGCCCACGGGAGCGAAAACGATGAGACCTGATTAACCTTAACTGCATTGCTTCTGTCAGTCGGGTGTTCGATAAAAAGTGCCCGCTCTCCCATGGAAAGCGCCTCATCCCTGACCTCATCATCGATATCGTGAACTTTCCCTCCCCGTAACGGGTGCCGGAAAAGAAGATACATGTAAATGAGTACCGAAAGTGCATGCCGGTCAGTAGCGATACTCGGCAATACGCGGCGGGGATCGTCTTTAGGAAGATGGCTTGTCTTCACCACTTCCGGTGCAATAAAATCAGGTGTGCCAACCACGTCTGGAGGATATTTTCCCGGAACCACCAGCCCATCAACATCAATAATGCATGCGTGGCCTAGTTCCGGATCTATCAGCACATTTTTATAACTCAGGTCACTATGACACAGGCCCGCAGCATGCATTCGTCTGACTGCACGCGTTAGAAGGATGCAAACCTTCAGATAGTTAAGCGTATTGCCACGTTCACGCGGATCCAGAAATTTATTCTGATTGTTCGCGCTGGCAAACCATTTCCCTTCCTTTTCTCGTCCTTTGATCCCGAGGAAATCATTGTTTTTGGAACCATATCGGAAGAAGAAATGCTGCTGGTAAGCAGGTACAACAATACCCACCTTATCAGCGTGCTCAACCACATCAGTGGGCCAGCAGAAGAGACCTTTCCAGTAATCTCCACCAGTCTGCTCAAAAATATTCTGCCGGTACCTCCCGGTGATCATGTTGATACGTTCCCGGGCCTGTTCATTCTGAGGTTTATGGTAGAAGGCTACGACATATGATTTATCCGGAGAAAAATAAACGTCTTTCATTGAGCCAGAGCCGATGACTTCATCGACATACTGAATGGTTTTTCCATCCTTAGTTTTGCATGTAATTATATTTGCCATGAATAGCCACCTGCTATCGCATTAATTTCACCAGAGCACAATGATTGTGCGATCATCGTGATTTCCCGGAGAGAAAAAGTTAAGCCACTCCACCAGTTGTGCCGAGGCATGTTCAGGGTCTGTGAGTAGGGGAGAGAGCTCGGCCATCAGCCTGTCCCATTTTTGTGGATTCTGAAGCCCGTTATCCGTTTCAAACCAGGGATCGGAAACACCATCCGTCATCAGAACCAGATGCGATATGTCGTTCCACTTACCGATACTGATACGTTTACTGAATCCGGCATCACTGACGGCATCGGCATCCAGAAAACGCGTCTGACCTGCATACTCTCCGCTATCCGGAGTCCCAAGCACTCTGACTTTGCCAGCAGGTCCATATGCAGCTATCGCACCGTCACCTAACCAGAAAGACGCGGCAAACAGATCGGCACCGTCGCGAAAAGTGACGGTCGCGAGTAAAGTCGTTGAGAATGACTTTACTTTATCTTCAGCCAAAATTGCGGCACTGCTGATATTGTTTACGGCCAGTACCGCTGCCTGTCGGAAGTGGTGGTTCATAAACTCCCATACTGCTCGCTGATCCTCACTGTTCCAGCGAAGGACCCTGTTTTTGATCTCAAGACCTTTTTCAGTCTTGAACTGGTTGAAGAGATAGTTACCAACAGTTTCAGAAACGATACGGGAGCCTTCCCGGGAATATTTAGCGCTCCCCGCGCCATCAGCTACCAGTAATACACTCCATCCGGATACATCACTGAAGTTGAGGTAATAATCGTCGTCACGAAAAGAGCCTACATGTTCATGGGAGCGTCCACGACGGCTTGCTCCGGCAATATGAATACCTGACCGACAGACACTCTGGTGGTCGATACTCTTCTTGTAGAATGGTGCATCAGAAGGCGGGTCGATCACTTTCCAGAGACTTTTCGGATCAGGGTTCACGACAAAAAGTAACTTTTTTTCATTATCACGATGTGAGCTGCATGACCATTTCACAGTCAGTTCAAAGTCTCCGCTGTGCCCTGGCGTCCCCTGGAGGCGTCGCTCATTGATATCAAATATCAGCCCTATGTCCTGAGAGAAGTTAACCTCCGTAATCTCTGCCTCAACACCTGTATCAGTCGCTATTTCCAGTCGAACATCGTAGGGTTCACCTGCCCGTGCATTTGGCAGCATGATAAACACCTCCGGTACTTTTCCGGGGGCAGGGGGTGTTTTATTCTCCACTCTCTGAGGTACTTCCCCGGGCCTTAAAGTACTGAGTGCGGTGTCAGGTGAAAGGTTGTCAGAAGCAACCTGACTGGTTTTATCCATGTCTTCTGGTTGCGCCGTGACGGAAGCCTCAGTCTGTAAAACCCCGGTTTCATCAGGAACTTCTTCATTGTGTCCCTGAACGCCTTCTGACACTGTATCATCCACCATTTCACTATACGCTTCCTGCTTATCATTTCCCTGAAGTGCAGTATCAGCATGGACGGGTTCAATCTCAGGTCGATCAGCTTCGCTTTCATCAGAGTTTTGAGGTGGGAGGATATTGTCAGAAAAGGGCTGGGTAATACGTTCTGAAACTGTTTGAGTGTTCTCCGCCGGTATGGCTTCGCTTGCAGAGTGCTGAATGACCATTTCTCTCAGCTGCCGCACAGCAAGGGCAATATCAGGTATGTTACCAAGACAGAATACTTTATCAGCATCAGTCGGTTCCCCTGATGCCTCCAGAATGAGAGCAATAATTTTATGTTCAGGTGTAATGAACTCGCTCATTAGCCGCGTCCTCTGCTAACGTTAAAATCTGAATTTCCACCCTCGCTCTGAAAGGACAAACCTTTCCCACACCATGGGCAGTTCACATCATCAGGCCCATCAATACAGAGAAGTTTTCCGCAGGTACACATCGCAAAAGCACTACTGTTTCCGCAGTGTGGGCACCCTGGTACGCCATGGAGTTCACTGGTGTTTATCTGCGCCCCGGCTACGGACATATCCGTCCATGAGAAGTAATCTTCATCCACAGGATAACAACCAGCAATGTTAAAGCTGTTAAGGTTTAGATCGAAAGCGAGGCCCGATACCCTGGCTGGCGGACGCTCATACTTAATCAGATAGGGTCGACGGGTTTTACTGCAACGCCCGGTTAATACCACACAGTTTTCATCGTATGCACGGGCTGTGTCATCTTTGGCAAGTTTGACGATATAGTCAGTTTGTTTCAGGGGCGGCTGAGAATCCTCGCCAACACTACGACTGTGAGCTGTGACTGAAGCTGTGATCCACTGGATAAACCGCGAAAAATCGCCTTCCTGATTTTCGGTAAACGATAAGACGTTTTCAGTCAGTTGCCTGAGTACACTGAGATCAACTGATGGTCCGATCCCCACAGCAATCATATTCACTTTTTTTGCGTAAAATTCGTTCCAGCGCTTAACCTCAGCTGAAATGTCATCTGTCGGTCGGCCGTCAGTAAGTAAGTAGACAACTGGCTTCCAGTCACCTTTTTCTTCCAGCGTCGTTTTTCGGACCTGAGAATCTATTTGTGTTGTCAGTTCCCGTAAGGCAGTCGCGAGGTTAGTTCCTCCACCGACAGGAAGGCGAGGGGGATAAAAAGACACAATGTCATGTAACGGGACAATCGTTCTGGCAATACCGGCAAAGGCAATTACTGACACCCAGACAGTCTCCAGAGCATGAGGGTCCTTACGCAGATCGCTCACAATCTTCTGCAAGCCATCATTCATCCTTTTCAGGTTTTCACCAATCATGGACTCAGAACAGTCCAGAACAAAAAAAACGGGAAGTCGTCTCACAGGAAACTCCCTCATAGCAAAATGTGACGTCCATAGCAGAGATGGACTTTATCGGTATAAGGCAGGGTTATTCCCTGCCATACCGGCGTAAGTTACAGAACAAGCTGGATTTCGGGCGGTGGCGGTGGAAGTGTGTCCGAATCAGTAGTGACTCCGGCGCTGGAGCTTCCTGAAGCCACGCTGGCACTGACCCATTTGAAAAAGCCTGAAAATGCGGTCGAATCCAGTGTTTCAAGAGCCACAACTTTGTCAGTCAGTAGTTTCAGATGTTCGTGTCCCGCTTTAGGGCCAACAGCACAGGCTATAATGGAACCAAACGAACGCCGCTGAACCTCTTTAACAGCTTCCCCATAAGCCCAGGCATCTGACGGAGTACCATCTGTCATCAGAAACACCAGCGGTCTCCAGTCGCCTTTCTGTTCACCATCAGAGCGGCGAATATCCCGGTCGACACACTGGATCAGACATTCAAGCGCCGCGCCGGTAAAGGTGCCGCCCGCACTTGGTACTTCTATATCAGAAAACTGAAAGTCCGCCAGGGCAGTGAGGGGAACATACTCCCGGGCTTCATTATCGTATGTAATTATTGAGATATGGACGCTTTCAAGCGCATAAGGGTCCTGTCTCAGGGCACTCAGCATAGCCTGCACACCCACATTCACTGAATGTATCGATTCCCCTCTCATTGAGCCGGAAGTATCGATGAGCAGATATACGGGTAGTCTTCGCATTTAGATATAGTTCCTCAGATGGCTTACGAACGAATCGGAGGTGGAAGGCTCGCCTATCGCATTCAGTTTCCAGCCACTGGATTCCCGGACAAGCTCAGCAAAGACCATCGATCGCTGACCATTAAAGGCTACACCGCCGGAGAGGTCAAAGCGTGCCATTTCCACATTTTTTCCGTCTACCGCCCGGATAAATGCATTTTGCACTTTTCCAAAGTGCTGCTGTAATTTTTCGCCGTTGTAGATCTGAACAATAAAGACAATTTTTTCGTACTTCGGATCGATGCTGTTTAGTTTTACGATAATTTGCTCATCGTCTCCGTCACCGGCACCTGTCCGGTTATCGCCGGTCAACCAGATCTGCCCTGATTTATGGCGAAGACTGTTGAAGAAGACGATATCGCCGTTAACCAGTGTCGGCTTACCATTTTCAACATTGCCAAGATCAGTCACTTTACCGGCTGCGTTGCAGAGAAAGGCAATAACATCGAGGTCATACTCCTCCTCTTTTTTGCCAAAAATTCCGCCCAGGAACCCTTTTTTCTCTTCATTGATGTCCCAGCCAAGACCTATCGTGACTGAGGAAAGATCGAACTCATTTTTACGCAGGCTGACGCCTTGCCCTTTCCGTAAGCTGACAGTCATAGGATCCTCTCTTAAGTTAATTGCTTATAAAACCACGTTTACTTCTGGCGGCGGTGGAGGCAAATCATCAAGACCGATAACTTCTTTTTTACCGGCATCGACTTTCTGGCTACCTACGGAAACACTGGCAGACACCCATTTGAAAAAAGCTTTGATGGAAGAGCTGTCGGCAGTGTCCAGCTGGAGAACAATCTCGGTGATCTCCTTAAGCACATCCGTATCTGCATCATGCCCGGCAGCACAGGCTACAACTACCCCTTTTTTGGCTGCTTTGAATTCATTAAGTCCTTTACGCCAGTCATCAGTAGGGCCACCATCCGTCATCAGGAAAACGAGTGGACGCCAGTCGCCTTTTGTCTCCGCTGTCGTTTTCTGAACTTCTGCATCAATTCGGTTTGCAGTCAGGGATAAGGCTTCGCCCAGAGCGGTAGTTCCGCTTGCCGAAAAAGAGGGGAGATTGAAACTGAGGAGATCTGTAAGAGGTACGGCCTGACGTGCAGTAGAGTCGAAAGTAATGACTGAGACATATGCAGTTTCCAGTGCATAAGGATCCTGCTTCAGGGTGGTCAGTAGTGTCTGGACACCATTTTTAACTGCCTCTATAGGCTCTCCGTGCATTGAACCTGATGTGTCGAGAAGCAGATAGACGGGAAGTCTTCTCATCTTAAACTTTCCTTAATGGTTGATGGGGGAGCTCATTTCCTGAACATGGTTTTATAAACACTTCATATCATATTACTAAAAACAAAGACATATAGTTAGTTCAGCAATCACAAAGTGAGATTTTCACGTTGTGTCAAACGCGCGAATTGGTTGAGCAACAATACAAATTTGCAATATTTCAACAATACGTTCCCCACCATTATTAGTAGGCATTCGCCATATTGATAACCCGTCGCAGGGAAACTGGACAGGTCATAATCTATATAAAATATGGTTTAACGTTTTTGCATTTAATAATACGCCGACGATGTCTAGTTAAAAGAAAAGCAATAAAATAAAACACAGAAGTTATTTATACATTAAGAATCTTTATTTTATTAAATTGCTATTTATCTGTTGTAATACAATAAACACCTGTTGGGAAAATGGTAAGGATTGCCGATTAGTGGAGTGATAACAACCACCCCACTAATTTTCTGCTATTTCTTCATTTCATTGATAATTTCATCAATTTTTAACTCTACTAATTTTTCTACTGCCTCGCTTCTTGATGTACCGCTTAGCGCAGCCAGTTTTTCAATTTTGCGAAGAACACGGCGTCTAATCGACAGGGAAACGGAAGTTTTTATATCCTTATCCAGTACTACCCGTGCCCCCTGGTCATGTGTTTTTAAATCAGAATTAAGGTCCAGCGCCTCACTCATTCTCTTTAGTGTTTTCTTATCCAGTAATCCGGAGTGTACCATCTGATAGGAGTGGCCAGCCTTACTGTATTTAATTTCAGCAGCGTAAGTTTCCCTCAGCTCTTTAAGCGCCCGGCTTAGTGTCGGCTCAGAACAGGCCAGCGTCGCGGTGATGGATTGCGCCGATACAGGCTTCCCTGAGCCAAGTATGTTAGCCAGGGTGTAAACTCTTTCCTGTCTGGTGTTTAATTGCATATTCAGTCGGTACCTGCCATCTGGGTCAGTGGTTCTATAGGCTGAAAAATGTAAGTTGAACTCATTTTCCTGATCAGACCTCGATCACCCAATGCTTCAATAGGGTCAACACCTCGCAGATTCCCGAAGTTGATTAGCTCGATTTCAGAGCGGCGTACCCGCCAGGAGATAATGTACTCATCTTCAAGATATCCAGTGCGTTTACTCACCCGCTGAGTGAAGCCTGAAATGACGGCCTGTTCAAACGGAAGCGTCTGAAAAACGATTGCTGCTAATCTCAGCAGGCATCCGTGAACGTGTTTAGCGTAACTTTCCCGGACCGCTTTCTGTGTCATGGCTTTTTCATTGATATCAGTTCCCCGGGCATTCACGCTATACACTTTATCAGGCATATCCTCAATCTCAGGTAAATCAACATCAAGCCAGACTGTTGATTCTTCAGGCCGTACCTCAAACGACACCAGTGTTTCTCGCGGCCATTCTGTTTGCGAGAAAACTTCCTCAAGACAATTTTCAAAGAAGCGGGCGTCAGATCGGAATTGCTCTTTCGCTAAAGCTACAGACTCCGTGCGATTTTTTTCATGCTCCTGGTACTGATGCTGCCATTCTGCGTACTGCTCAGCCCACGCTATACGCTGTTTCTCATAACGCTGTTTCAGCAACGCATTTTCACGTTCAATATCAGCGACGGACGTCTGCCACCGCCGAAGATTTTCGTTCTGTCGCTCCTGTCGGGCTGCATCAGATTCAAGCCATCCCCCAAGGAAACCGCGACCGGCATGCTCATCAGGTTCTGGTGGAAGAGGTATATATTCAGGTTTGTTTGGTCGTACCGGCGCAGGAAGAGTGAAACTGCCCTGACGGAGCGCCAGGTACTGTGTCTCGAGCGTGGCCCAGGTATTCCCTCCCTTTGGGGAAGGGGAGAGTTCATGGATATTGGTTATCGCTGTTACGGTGGACATCAGTTTTTCCACCACCAGCTCCAGTTCAGACCTCAGACCGGGATCTGCCTGATGCCTGGTATTCACTCTTTCCCGTGCTGTTCTGTCAATCCGGGTGCGGTAACTCAGTCCCGTTCCGGGAAGGCCCAGGTTGGCAAACGTTCCATTCTTTCCCACTGACAGCGAAGCTCCACGGGGGCCAATACTCAGACTGGGGGCCCCGTTACTCAGGTTAACCCTGACCCCCGGGATAATGCTGATCGATTTACGAAATCTGAATCCCATATATGCTTCCTTAGTGCTGCTTAGAAACTGGAATAAGCCTGATTCCTTCCGGATTTTGCCCCGTAGTCAGACCGTATACCTGTCCCCGTCCCAGGATCCCCTGAGCCCACCGGCGATGGGTGGCCGGTTCACACATCGCTCCCTGAGATTTGAAGACTGCCTGGGTGGAATTCAGAATTCGTAACGCATCTGAATGCTCACCAGGAGACACTTTAAGCGCCTCCTCTATGACACTAATCTGATCAGGATGAATGGCCGTTTTACCCACCAGCCCATGGGCGATATCCATAGAGAGTTCTCGTCCCAGAACGCCGTGATCGTCGATGTGTTCGCATACTGGTGCGGTAAGCGCAAAATCACGAGGAGCGAATACTGACACAAGCATTTTTATGACATAACCCATAGGAGTGTCATAAAGGGTCAGATCCCGTGGCCGTCGCAGAGACACGACGTTCATGAGATCGTTTCCGCCGATCCGCAAAGCGATTATGCGGTCACGGCAGTCATGACTCGAAAGTTCATTTGCCAGCGCCTGCATTTTAATAACATCATAGACTTCTTCGGTTTCAAGCGTTGGCATCATCATCAATGATGTTCCTGCCATGATGTCCCACCAAACCGGGAGCGTGGAAAGGGTGAATTTGGGCAGTACAAAACCATCAACTGCACTCAGGTCCAAATTAGTCGTTAACCATCCCCCCATATCAGTGTGACGTGGGCGGATAAATACCAGTGGGTACTTCTCATCATCGTTGACGGCTCTTGCGTGTCTCAATTGCTTCAAAAACAGTGAAAGATTCTGAATCGCAAGAGGGATGTCATGCTCGCTGACCGCATCTTCCAGGCAGACAACCAGAGAGCGTAGCCCCGGTATTTTCCCTTCCAGAACGACCTCAGCGATATCCTTGCGTGTGGCAGGCATATACAGCGTGGCACCGAGTTCCCATGGGTTGGGTTGTTTTTTCATCAGCGTACCTTTTTGATAATGGTAACCGCACGATACTGACCGAGCGTATCCCCGGCTTCCGTCACCTGGATACCTTTCTCTTTTGCCAGCCCAACCAGAAGAGAAACATCCGGGTCATCCATCTGGCGAACAAAAACATGATCAGGTACACGACGCAGAACCGCCCGCGTCGCTTCAGCGATACCCGGCTTAATGCGGTTAATGCTGTCCACCTCATAACGCGCAGCAAGGCTCTGGATAACTTTTCTGCTCAGCTGCCAGCGTGCGGCATTTTTCCCTGCGTCCCAGCCAGAAGCGGGAAGGGGTTTACCGTCAAGCTGTTCACGGAAATGTGCTACCGTATCCACCAGCATCTGGCTACATTCAAAAGACTGAAGGTGATCGCAAACCACACAGCCATGCAGGCCTTCTTCGGCCCAGACAGAGCGCGAAATCAGACCCGAGACAGGCGCGCCCATGATACCGAACGGGATAAGCCAGTCATCGTCACTGGCAGCAAGCCAGGCACATCCGCAGGGGTCAGCCAGCACAACCAGTCGAGGCTGCTCCGGATAACCGGGACGGTCCTTCAGTGTGCGGGATAATTCGCCGGTAATAGCTCCTTTTCCCGTCCAGCCGTCGACAAACACTATGCCACCAGTACCATGGCGTGATTCGATAAAATCAAGCGCCGCAGCATCAATACCCCTGTCGCGGATAATGCTGATCCCGTAGTGGAAAGACTGTTTTCCCATCGCACGCAGAGCCTGATGCAGCATGACCCCCAGTGGAACACCAGCTCTGACCAGGCTGACCAGGACAATGGGTTCATCGCCAGCACGACGGGCCAGTTCACGAGCAAGATAAGATACCTCCCGTGCCAGACGTGCAGCTCCCGAGTCAAGCGCACGGGTGAAAAGATCCAGGTGCCAGCGGGTCGGCTCTGGTTCCTGGCTTAACATGTCGGAATAATGCATTTTTCCTGACTGAATCAGTTCTTCCTTCAGGTCAACCGGTGTCATCTCCATGACAATGGGTTTCAGCAAAAAGTGAACATCGTCCGGTTTATAGGAACCAGAAAACGGGGCAAAATGCGACATCTTATTGCTCTCCAAAAATACGCTGTGATATGGCCTCGGCAAACTGACTCTGGCGTGGAAGACCAAACCAGCTGCAGAGTTTCATGAACCGATGGTCGCTCAGGCTGTCACCCAGCCCCATCACCGGGAAAACCCCGCGCTCCTGACGCAGTTTCTCCAGCAACCATGAAACGGCCAGCCCTTTTTCTACCGGGCAGGGTAACCAGGCAATGTTGTTGCTGTTACGGTGGATGTAAAACCCTTCGGTCGAAAAAACGCGCTCAATCTCATCCCCGACAGCGTTCAGTTCATCAAGCTTCGTGCTGTCGCGGTGCTTCATGACCAGATACACCGGCGTACCCTCATATTCGTAGTTGAGGCGTGCCCAGGCATTAATGCCTCGCGCATCCATGAGCTCGGTGATGATATGTTGCATTGATGTTAAGCGGTCGGCGTAGGAGGACAGGCACTCCAGCATATGGGCTTTCCAGTCGCTGTCTGGCGTACCATCTGGACGAAGGATCACCGCGCCATGAGTGGTCACGGCCCAGGAACGGAAGGGGATCTGTACCCGACTGATTTCTTCCGTACCTCTGGCCGTCACCGGAATGAGGTCCGCATGTTCCAGCAACCAGTCCACCAGCATGGCCTGCTCTTCGGTCATAAAACTGCGAGGCGTGAGGCTGCGATCCAGTGCGCCGGTCCGGAACGGTTCAAGGGCAAGTTCATCAACCATTTTTCGGCGGGTCTGGAACAGGGTGTCATCGAGGTCGCTGAAGACGACGGGCTTATTCATAGGTAATCACCTCTACAGTGGGAGCGACAGCGGAAAGCGCCTCAAGCAGTCGGGGGTCCACGCTGGAAGCTGGCGTTTCGCAACAAATCAGGATCCGGTCAAACTGCTGATGAGCAACGTTATAGACATAATTTGGAATACCCAGTCCGTAGTTATCGCTGAAAGCAATGGCGGACTGGATAGCATAACCAGTGGAAATCGGTGAGCGGGTCGTCGAACTGAACACGACCTGAGCACCTGCCGCTTCAAGTCGCTCAGCCAGCAGGAACGGCTCCCAGACAAATTCACCGGTGCCCAGTACCAGAATGTTTTCACCGTGCGAAACCTGAACCTGGAGACCCAGGTCACTCGCCGGTATCTGCATCCCGAGTCGCCCCCAGGATTGTTTGCCGGTGATCGGGATGTTCCCTCTGGAGGTCACATTTACCTGGGGCATGACAGGCAGCGTGGCATCCGGTTCGGGTGTCCAGCGCCAGTTGCCGGAGATGAGCGATACTGTATGTAGGGGCAGGGGGCTGTTCTGACTGAGTGCTTCTCCGCTCCAGTCAGTCAGCGTGACAGCAATAACCCGTCGTACCTTCCGGAGTGCACCCGATGCACGTAATGAGGCGAGAAGATTGAGGAACGTTTTCCCTGTCGTGGCTTCATCATCCACGAGCACTAATGTTTGTGCCTCCGCTACGGTTTGCCGCATGGCAGCAGAAACTGGATAGTAGATCAGGTGGTCTGTGGCATGGCTGTGCTCTTCTTTAAACTCGCACAACAGTTCGGCATCGACCGGATGGCGGGTTGATGTCAGATAAACACAGTCAGGGTGATGCTTGCGCACCTCATCAAACACTCCCGCCCCGAGGCCGACAGCCGTCTCAGCCATCCCGATAAATACCACCGGCCCGTCCAGAGTCCCGGGAAACTTATCCGCCAGCTGTGTATAAACATTGCGCATGACCAGAGGAGAGACAGGAATATGTCGACCCAGCACTTTACTGACAAACAGAAATGCGCGTTTTGGATTCCGCCGTTCGGCGATATCAAAGAGATCAGTAAGAGGATAATCGGTTTCCTCGCTGCTTACCTCAATTCGCCCACAGGATAATGTCTTTTGATAAACGAAATTACCATCAATTTCTGACATATCTGTCTCCATTAATCAATCCTGTTGGTCAATGATGCCGGATAGAGAATGACATCGGTAACAGAGCGGACGACTGCAGGTGAAAAATCAGTTTTCGCTGACTGCCTGACCTGATCATCATCCATCAGCCCAAGTGTATGGAAGGCATACAGACCCGGCAGATTCACGCCACTGTGCTGCGTATAACCGATACCACCTGATGGCCGCATGTTAATTTCCAGCAATAGTGGTTTGCCTTCGGCATTATGGCGTGTCTGTACATTGACCATGCCGTCTGCGTTCATTAGGCGGGCGCAGTTGATGGCAAGTTCAATCGCTTCCCCTTCATTTTCCAGATACTGAAGCACACCTTCTTTACGCCGCCCGATAGCGGCCAGGACCGTGCCTTGACTTACCACCATATCCACAGAGTATTCTGGTCCGGGTAAATAGGGCATCAGTACTTGTGGAGTAAAGCAGTCCATCCGGGCATGAGCAGCCAGATACTGTGATGGGTGGATAACACGGCTATCAGGATTGTTGAGAAAAGCTACCGGGGAAACATTGTCATCAAAACGCCAGAATCCCATGCCATAAATGCCTGTAACAGGTTTAATGCAGAGGCAATCAGAAGTGAAAGGGGGATGACTCAGCAGAGTACGAAGCTCGTCTACATTTTTTACCCGAACCGACGGGACAACCGGAAGCCCATTTTTTTCCATAAACTCGGAAAAAGTAACTTTTTCATCGGCTAATTCAAACCAGTGAGTCCCCGTTGACCCGGTAGTCAGGTGGACACCAGAACGTTGAATGTTTTCCCGGTGGCTTTCAAACCATTTACAGTTGCGACCAGTATGTATCGCATTAATACCATGAGCGTCAGTAATGGAATGAATAAAAGAAAGACGTTCTTCTTCGTTGTTAGGTTCGATCATTGAAAAATCGGAAACAGACAAGATCTCTTTCCTCTCGTTGCGATGAGAAGAAAAGATTTCAATATCATGATTTTCCTTTTCCGCAAATGATTTCACTCCAAGGATAATGTCTCGCTGGGAAGATAGCCCTTCCGTAAACCAAATTTTCTTTTTCATTTTTTATAATTGTCGCCTGAAAAGGGGATGAGATTTTTGTAATACATGAGTCTAAGAACTGACCTGCGCCATGTCAATCATAATATGATAATCACTCGCTGTTTTCGACTTTCCGGCTAGACCACAAAAACCACTTAATAACAATAACATACATCAAACCACCACCTACCCACCCAATGTAATGAAACGTAAATTCCAGAAACCCGCCAGTTTTTACCTTGCGGGTGAACTTTGTCATGATATGATTTAGATGCATTCTGTTTGAAAATGAATTTTATAAAAACCCGGTCAATACCTTTTAAGGAATGAATATGGTTTCTTTAAGTAAAAACCAGACAGTATCACTCAGCAAACAATCCACTGCTCTCAGCCAGCTTCAGTTCGGACTGGGTTGGGATCCTGTTAAGAAAAAGGGATTATTTGGCAGCATTTTTGGTGGCAATGATTCCATAGACCTGGATGCAGGTTGCGTTCTTCTGGATGCCGCAGGTAATAAAATTGACACCATCTGGTTTCGTAAACTGAAATCCAGCTGTGGGTCTGTCGTCCACTCCGGCGATAACCTGACGGGTGAGGGGGATGGAGATGATGAAATCATTCGCGTCGATCTCACAAAATTGCCGGCAAATGTTGAATACCTCGCCTTTACCGTGAACAGCTTTCGTGGGCAGTCCTTCAACGATGTCGATAACGCCTTCTGTCGCGTCGTGGATCAGACCAATAAAGAACTGGCCCGCTATCAGCTGACGGAACAAGGTGCTCATACGGGTATCATCATCGCTTCCCTGCGCCGCAACAACGGAAACTGGGATTTTACCGCCCACGGTAAAGCAAGCAGTGGCCGCACAATCGACGATATGCAGCGCGATATCATCAGTACGGTGGTAAAAGCATGAATCTGACACCGGGGGGCAATGCCCCTTTAATTGCTCAGGATCTCCGCGTGAGGATCATTTCTGGTGGTCCTGTTGACGCTTCGGCGTTTCGATTATTCGCTGACGGGAAAGTTCGGGGTGACAGCGATATGGTCTTTTACGGGCAACCCCGTAATGAAGATGGTTCCATTAGCTTCAGTACTGAAGGGACCAATAGCGTTTTCACCGTTGATCTGTCCCGCCTCAAGCCCGACGTGCAGAAAGTCGCGTTCACCGTTACCTGTGACGGCAGCCATACAGTTTCCTCCCTGAATCATCTGTCCATACAAATTGAAAGTGGCAATACCTCGCTGATCAGTGGTCAGGTAGAACTGAGCGGTCGTCAGGAAGCCGCTCTGATCCTCGGTGAAGTCTATCGCAGGAATGGTGACTGGAAATTTCGTTTTATCGCCCAGGGCTTCAATGGCGGCCTGAAACCTCTCGCTGAGTACTATGGCGTCAACGTCGCGGATGAGCCAGCTCCAGTCACTCCGCCACCAGCGCCTCCGGCTCCGCCTAAAGTTAGCCTGAGTAAAGTTTCTCTGACAAAAGAGAAGCCTGCCATCAGCCTTGCCAAAAAAGACAATTTTGGTGAAATCCGCATCAATCTGAACTGGCATCGTGGCTCGGGTTCAGGCGGGTTACTGGGCGGTATGTTTGGTTCGAACAAAGCGATAGACCTGGATCTCGGTGCATTCGTTGAGCTCGCAGATGGCTATAAGTCAGTTGTTCAGGCACTCGGTAATGCTTTTGGTAACTATCACTCTGAGCCATATGTTCAACTGCAGGGTGATGATCGTACCGGCGAGGCTCTGGATGGGGAATGGCTACACATCAATGGCCGCGAATGGAAAGAAATTCGCCAGGTACTGATATATGCCTTTATCTATCAGGGCGTGCCCAGCTGGGACAAAACCGATGGCGTGGTGACATTACATGTTCCTGAGCAACCACCGATTGAATCACGTCTGACTGAAGGTGATAACAAACGCACGCTGTGTGCGATTGCCCGTCTGGTCAACGAGAACGGTTCCATTCGTGTGGAACGTATTAACCAGTACTTCAGAGGCCAGGAGGAAATGGACCGCGCTTTTGGCTGGGGGTTTCGCTGGTCCAGAGGTTCCAAATAAACGCAATGATGAGGGTATGAGAATGAGTTTTTTCGACAAAGTCAAAGGGGCTTTGACCTCGGGTCGTGAGGAATTGACCCGCCAGGTAGGCCGTTACAAAAACAAGAAATTTATGCAGGGTACCGTCGCGGTATGCGCCCGTATCGCTGTTGCCAGTGACGGCGTTAGCTCCGAAGAAAAACAGAAGATGATTGGATTTCTGCGATCCTCAGAAGAACTGAAAGTCTTCGATACAGCAGAAGTTATCGAATTTTTTAACAAGCTGGTGACCAGTTTCGACTTTGATCTGGAAATCGGAAAAGGCGAAACGATGAAATATATCCTCGCCCTGAAAGACCAGCCAGAGGCAGCTCAACTGGCTCTTCGTGTCGGTATTGCTGTCGCTAAAAGTGATGGCAACTTCGATGATGATGAGAAGAGTGCTGTCCGTGAAATTGCCCGTTCGCTGGGTTTCGACCCGGCTGAATTTGGCCTCTGATAAACAACGGATAAAGGTACGATATGGTTTCCACTCACATCGGTTTTCCGGCTGAAACAGTGACGGTCTTTGTTGCTCTGTCGGTCGGCGCCATCTTTATTGACCTGTTCATGCACCGACATGACAAGCCAATTTCCCTCAAAAGCGCAGCCTTATGGTCCGTTTTCTGGGTTGTTGTCGCGATGGCATTTGCCGGTTTCCTGTATGTGCATCACGGTGCCGAGGTTGCCAGCCTGTTTGTCACGGGTTATGCCCTTGAGAAGGTGCTGTCAGTTGATAACCTGTTTGTCATGATGGCGATTTTCTCATGGTTCTCAGTTCCGGACCGTTACCGTCACCGGGTTCTGTACTGGGGGATCATTGGCGCTATCGTCTTCCGGGGGATTTTCGTTGCGATCGGTACCGGTCTGCTTAGCCTTGGCCCTTATGTCGAGCTGATCTTTGCCGTTGTTGTTGCCTGGACTGCGGTCATGATGCTCAAAGGCGGTGGGGATGATGACGAAATTGAGGATTATTCTCAGCACCTTGCTTATCGTCTGGTTAAACGTTTCTTCCCGATTTGGCCGAAACTGTCCGGACATGCATTCCTGCTGACCCAAAAGGAAGTGGACGCCGAACTGGCTAAGCCAGAAAACAAAGACGTATCTGTAGGGCGACTGAAAAAGGCAGCGCTTTACGCCACCCCATTGATGTTATGTGTGGCTGTAGTGGAACTTTCTGACGTGATGTTTGCCTTCGACTCTGTCCCGGCCATTATTGCAGTCAGTCGTGAACCACTGATTGTGTATAGCGCAATGATGTTCGCAATACTGGGCCTGCGTACTCTGTATTTCGTACTGGAAGCCCTGAAACAGTATCTGTCCCAGCTGGAGAAAGCTGTTATCGTCCTGCTGTTCTTCATTGCGTTTAAGCTGGGTCTGAACGCTACCGATCACATCTGGCACCATGGTTACAGCCTGTCTGCGACCACCAGCCTGTATGTCGTACTGGGTGTACTGGCTCTTGGTATTCTGGCCAGTGTCATCTTTCCGGAAAAGCCGGAAGCTGAAAATAAAGAAAGCTGATCTCAGCTGATTAATGATTAACGAAAGAGGATAAATAGATGAGCGTTTCACTATCTAAAGGCGGCAACGTTTCCCTGAGCAAAACCGCGCCAAGCATGAAAAACGTCCTGGTTGGCCTTGGCTGGGATGCACGCTCTACGGACGGTCAGGACTTTGACCTCGATGCTTCCGCATTTCTGCTGGCAGCCAATGGCAAGGTTCGTGGCGATGCAGATTTCATTTTCTATAACAACCTGAAATCTGCTGATGGTTCCGTTACTCATACCGGTGATAACCGTACCGGTGAAGGTGATGGCGACGATGAATCCCTCAAAATCAAACTGGACGCGGTACCTGGGGATGTCGACAAAATTATTTTCGTTGTCACTATCCATGATGCTCAGGCTCGTCGCCAGAGCTTCGGTCAGGTTTCCGGCGCATTTATCCGTCTGGTGAATGATGACAATCAGACTGAAGTTGCTCGCTACGATCTGACAGAAGACGCTTCTACTGAAACTGCCATGCTGTTTGGGGAGCTGTATCGTCACAACGGAGAATGGAAATTCCGTGCGGTTGGCCAGGGTTATGCTGGTGGACTGGCTTCCGTGTGCGCTCAGTACGGCATCAACGCGTCCTGATAAAAAGTAACTTTCTTACCCAAATCATTCGGGGGTGATGCCCCCGATATCCACGACCCGATATCTACGATTAGCAGGAGCAAAAAATGGCTGTTTCTCTCGTTAAAGGCGGTAATGTTTCTCTGACTAAAGAAGCCCCGAGCATGAATGTTGCTCTGGTTGGCCTGGGCTGGGATGCACGCGTTACTGATGGTCAGGCATTTGATCTGGATGCATCAGTATTCCTTGTTGGCGAAAACGGTAAAGTGCTGTCCGATTCGCATTTCGTATTTTATAACAACACCACCAGCCCGGATGGCGCAGTACAGCATCAGGGTGACAACCGTACCGGTGAAGGCGACGGTGACGATGAGCAGGTCAAAATTGATCTGACAAAAGTGGCCGCAGACGTTAAGAAGCTCGTATTCGCAGTCACCATTCATGAAGCAGACAGCCGTAAGCAAAATTTCGGCATGGTCAGTAACAGCTTTATGCGTGTGGTGAACAACGATAATGGCTCCGAGATTGCACGCTTTGACCTGTCAGAAGATGCCTCAACTGAAACCGCAATGATTTTCGGTGAACTGTATCGCCATGGCGCGGAATGGAAGTTTAAGGCTGTAGGACAGGGCTTTGCTGGTGGCCTGGCTGCGCTGGCAACCCAGCACGGCATCAACATCTGATAAACCAGTAAAACCAAACCCCGGCCTGTCCGGGGTTTTTTCTACCCGCTGAGTGATCCCTTTACCCGGCAACAAGGAGCCTAAATGCAATTACAATCAGGACAGAACATTCCGCTTCACACAGCTACACTGACTCTCCGGCTTGATTATCCCCCCAGTCCTGGATTTCACAGTACCCCTGAGACTTGCCTGTTTATGCTGAATGCTGAGGGAAAAGTGACAGGCGATGCCGATTTTATCTTTTACAACAATCTCAGTGCCGCCGGTGGCAGTGTGAAGCTCAACCCCGGTCACCAGTACGCAGTCGTTCATTTTGCGCTTGACCAGATCCCGGATACGATTCAGAAGATTGCAATCACTATGGTGATAGATGGCAGTGATACGATAAGCGGCCTCGCGCAACTGAAACTTTCTGCTGAAAGTCAGGCCACCTTTTTTGTCGATCTCAATGGCCGCACAGAAAAGGCAGTAATTATGGGGGAAGTTTACCGATACCAGGGCAACTGGAAGCTCAGGGCGCTTGGGCAGGGATTTAATGGCGGGCTTGAGCCACTGGCAGTTAGCTATGGTGTGGACGTGGAACCTGCAGCAGAAGTTGTACCGCAACCAGCCAGGATCAGCCTTGAAAAGAAACTCGAAGGTAAAGCGCCTGCGCTTATCAGCCTGGCTAAGAAAGCCAGTATTTCACTGGCAAAACACAAACTGGATACCGTTGAAGCACGAGTCGCTTTTGTTCTCGATGCCTCAGGCTCTATGACCGGCCAGTTTAAAAAAGGACATGTACAGGCCGTTCTTGACCGTATAGCTGTCCTGTCTGTCCAGTTCGACGATGACGGCACGATGGATGTATGGGGCTTTGCTGAGCGTCACAAGAAATATCCTGACGTCACACTGGACAATCTTGACGGATACATTGCTGCCATTCAGAACACAGGTAAACGATCTGCCTGGGAAATCCTTCCCGGCCTTGGCGGGACGAACAATGAGCCGCCAGTCATGAATGAGGTTATCGATTATTTCAAGGACAGCACCTTACCTGTTTTTGTTGTGTGCATTACAGATGGCGGGATCAGCAAAACACGAGAAATTAAAGAGGCCATCCGCCGCTCAGCCAACTATCCTGTCTTCTGGAAGTTCGTGGGACTGGGCGGATCAAATTATGGGATTCTGGAGAGGCTGGACACCTTTAGCGACCGTCGCGTAGACAACAGCAACTTTTTTGCGATCGATAATTTTGCCCACATAAAGGACGAAGAGTTGTATGAAAAACTTCTCGAAGAGTTCAAAGACTGGCTTGTATTAGACGTCAACTAGTTTTGCCGACTGGCGCCAACTATTCTGGCCGCATCCTTTAGTGCGACGTTAAGTCGCGCTGGTTACTGCCTTTGCCGTCTTTTTCCTGTAGCTTTCTCCCTTCAGTTCGAACATATATCCGTGGTGGATCAGCCTGTCGGCCGCCGCTACTGCCATCGTCTCATCCACGAAGATGCTGCCCCATGTGCTGAACGGATGGTTACTGGTGATCACCAGACTCCCTCGTTCATAGCGATGAGCGATTAACTCGAACAGCACACCGGTTTCCGCGTTGTCGCGTTTGACATAACCGAGGTCATCCACCACTATCACCCGATAGCGATCCAGTTTCAGTAACAGCTCATTCAGTTTCAGCTGAGCTCTGGCTTTACGCAGTTCCTGCAACAGCTCTCCCGCGCTGTAGAACCGGGCCCGGTAGCCCTGACCTACAACGCCATCCACGATCGCTGCCGCCAGATGGCTTTTCCCCAGCCCGCTGGCGCCGAACAGCAGGACGTTTTCACCTGCATCAACCCAGTCTGTCGTTTCGCAGAGCTGCCGGAACTGAGCTGCATTCAGCTCCGGCACCTGGGCGAAGTCATATTCACCCAGGGTTTTCGCGACCGGCAACCGGGCTTCCTTTTTATAGCGGCGCAGCTTTTCGCTTTCACGCCACAGCAGTTCTTCATTACACAGCGTCAGCAGATAGCGTGACGGGGTCCACCCCTCTGCCAGCGCACGTTTTTCCAGCGCATGCCATTCCGCGCCAACGCGTGTCAGGCGCAGTTTTCGCAGGCTGCGTTCCAGGTGATGGATATTGCTCACTGCAGACCTCCTTTTCCACGCAGCAACTGCTCATAACTGCTCAGGTTATGCTGAACGACACTGACGGGCGGTAGCTCTTTTTCCTTTATTCCCAGGAACCGCATCAACCGGTTCAGATCCAGTTCGCCTGGGGTATTCAGCATCTGCTCCATCCCGCGTGCCACGACCGAGATATCGTCATACCCCGCAGCCAGTTTCAGTGCGTGTACCATCAGTCTGCCAGCCATTTCGGGCTCCAGGTGGTTGCACAGACGGCGCCATAGTTTTCGCCATTCATCATCCGGCAGGATGTCGTTTCTCAGTGTCGCATGGCAGAACGCCCCGGGCTTTTTTGCCAGGCTGTCGATCACATGCCGGAAGTCGATTCGCCGTGCCCGCGTCTTGCCTTTTTCGGGTCTGACCCGGGGACAGTTCATGACTTCGTTACTGCCAACGTAACAACTCAGACGGTCATCCCATAACCGGACCCGCAGAAGCTGGCCAACCAGCCGGGAAGGGACGCTGTAGATGACGTGCCTGACGTTGATGGTACTGCTGCTACTGACCCTCACCGTCAGTTCGTCATAGTCGGCGCTGCGACGAAGCGGCAGCGGCTTCAGATGAGGCTGCTCTTCTTTAACCAGATCCTGATTATTGCGGTTATGCCGCATGACCTGCTGAGTGATGAAGGCCTGGTATTCTTCAAGCGTACTGAAGTCGTTGCTACCGCGTAGTATCAGCGCCTGGCGGATCCGCCGTTTCAGATGCCCGTGAGCGCTCTCCACCGAACCGTTTTCATGGCCCCGTCCGGCATTATTGTGCACGCCCTGCATACCGTAGTGCCGGCAGAGCTCGGCATAACGCTCTGTCAGTTCCCGTTGACCGTCTTCACCCCGGTGTTTCCACGCGGCCCGCAGGCTGTCAGTTTTGTGCTCTGACGGCACGCCGCCTAACTGACCGAGCGCCTCCTGCAACCCTTCAGCCAGGGCAGAGAAGCTCTCCCCACCCAGCACAACCCGCATCCAGCTCCAGTGGCTCCACTCAAGGCGGAAGTGATACAGCTTATGCGCCAACAACTTACCGGCGATGGTGACAACTACGCCTTTCAGCTCAGTAAAGTCAGACAGACCACGCAACCCGGGTTGATGCCGCTGGCGGAACATGACCTCCTGCTCCGCACCATATTGCAACTTCCATTCACGGACCCGCCGCTGCATTGTCCTGCGGAGGTTGTTGGGGTACTGACCAGGATATTTATCCTGTAGCATTTCCAGCAACGTGGTTGGCATCAGAGCAGGCCTTTCTTTCAGTAAAGGGACAAGCTCGCTGTCCCACACAGCTTCAAGTGGATCTTTACGCGTTCGCCAGTGGCGTTCACCGGCTTTCGACCACTGATCTTTCTCGATCCGGCGACCAGATCGGACAGAGATACCGGCCTTCATGGCCGAGATATGCTGGGTTGCCCCTTTTTTACGTTGAGTCATGTAGTAACTGACCTGAGAAGTATTGAGCGTCACGCCATTTCCTGTTGGAGCATGTACATGACATTCAGATTACAAAACCGGCCAGAATAATCAGCACCAGGCGGACTGAGTTATTGTCGTCTCATAGGCTTGGACTGGCAAAAAAGGAAGGCATTATCTGAATCATCGCCCCGGTAAGGGGCGATAGGCCTGCTGCCATGACGATACCCTTTCATAATACGCAGAGCTAAACAGGGCTATACGCAGATGTGATCGCTGAAACCCAACTTCACCCAGTAATTTAGACCCAGGAACACATCGGCAGGGATGAAAAAAACCCGCTCGGAAAAGCGGGCTGAAAGTAGGTATTCCAATGGTAACAGGTTGAAGCATACCTAATAGTCCGAGCTACCGATTTACCAGGATGCACTCTTTTTTTGACCAGTTACATTTGTTAAATGTAGAATATATGTTGCCTTTATGTAAAGAAGAAATTGCAGAACGATAAAGGGCAATTTTTATCTGATGATTAGCTTCGACGGAAGTTTACGACGGAAACCTTGATGGAAGTGACGCCAGTGAGGCTCAGTCGCTGCGGAAAGGAGTTCATAATCACCCCGCGTATCACCCCATGCCCGAAGATGATAGTCAGTCAGAGGTCCATATTCTTTTTCAAGCCGGATAATTTTCTGTGAGCACCTGCAATTATGACCACTGATTCTGCCGGTCAGAATGCCGTCTTTTGTCTCTAATTGTGTACCAATCAGTTTGATCCTAAGTTTTTCGGCAAAGGGTCTGAGTACAATTTCCGGCGACGCAGAACATAAGGTGACGATCGCGCCGGAAGTGACTTCATTCGCCACAGCAATCAAACCTGCCGGGCGCATGAGGCGATGCCAGTAGAGCTGACAGAATTCCTCTGCTTTAGAAGACACCCACTTTTCCTCAACACCAGTAAGAAAAGTTGTAATGAGCGTTTCTTTTAGCTCATCACGCGTCATCTGCTTACCCATACAGCGTAACGTGGGTAGAGCCATGCTGACGATACGTCGCGAAAACGCCCGATTGCCAAAGGCAAACCGCAGAAAAGGGATAAAGCTATCATGCCGCGTTAACGTACCGTCAAAGTCAAATACAGAGAGCATGCGGGGCTGAATGACGTTCATCGTGATCTTATTCCGTTGGATAGTAGGTTACTTCTGCCAGCCGCTGCACTATACCACCAGGACGCGAATAACAGTAACCGCACGTAAGGTGCTGACATCCTGCTCGCGTCAAAATGAAGGGCAAGGGTCCAGGCACCTCCTGAGAAAAAAGTAACTTTTTCGTGATTGTTTGCTCAGTAAAATCTGATGCGGTAACCCCATACTCTGGATCGACGGAGGGCAGTATATTACTGTTCCTTCACAAGTATAGAGTTCAGACCTCTGTAGTCATACCTATACAAATGGTACTTCAAGTTGCTGGAGCCTGTGCCCATGGCGCTGCATGATGGCAGTTGTAGGAGTACTTCTATCATCCGTCATGAAGTTACTTAGGTAAAATATATAAATAAAACAGCCTCATTTTTGCAAACGGGGCTGTTTTAATCTTAAACACATTTATCCCAACATCAGGCCGTCATAAACGCATCCAGATCATCCGCATTTTTAATGATTTTGTCTTTTTCAACGCCATGCACTTGTGCAAGTGTGATACTTGCTTCCAGCAACTGAAGGTTATTTTCGACATTAAAGGCAGCAGCCGTCAGTTCGCCGAGGGCGGCAAATTCGGATATGATACGATTAAGCACCTCTTGCTCGAGAGTATTTAACCGGCGGGAAAACTCATCCATGCGTGCCTGTAATGCATGACGTGCTTTACCGTCTAGGCTTTTAGCCACGGTGACCATAAACTTCCCGGAAATCGAGCCCATGAGCGCCCCCAGTACCGGCACAGGGAGCAAGGCCTGTCCTGCCACGGTCATGGCACCAACAATGGCCGACTCTGCGCAGACAATAAGCCCTAGATCGGTGAACTCATCCAGGTCAATCTCCCCGCGCTGATAAGAGAGGGCAAGGCTCGCCACACCTTTGGTCGCAGTGACCAGTGCGCTGGCAAAGGGAGCGCCCATCGACGCGCAGTTGGTCAGGGTGTAAATCGCCCCGGCGGATACGCCACCGACAGCTACACCTTTCAGCGTATCCAGCCCAACGTCCTGCCAGTCCTGGGCATCAAAGTCGCCGAGGAAGATATTTTTACCGTCGCGGTATTTGCGATATATCCCGGTTCCGAGCGCAAAGGCCCCACCCACAGCGGCCCCCATCGCCGTTGCGCGCATCCCTTCAGCCAGTGAATGCTGATGGTCATCGATGATTTCAGTGCGCTTCGCGTCGTTTTGTCTGGCGAGCTCCTGATCGTGCTTATCGAGCGTCTCGTTGATTTTCCCTAGTTGCACATCTTTATAATCAGAGATGCCCGGACGCACCACCTCAGCAAAAGGCCGCTGTGTTTCACTCTCAATTTCAGCGACTTTTGCTTTAATCGCCTCAATCGTGGTCGATTTGAGTCCTTCAACGGGTTTGCCGTCAAGAACGTCCTGTATCTCCTGCCAGGTATCTTTCGGAATATGGTAGAACGACCCATCCTTGCCGAAATTGGAGTACTCATCCATGTGCTTCAGGATATGCATCAGATTTTTGTTAGTGCCGTTAATGAATTTCGACTGAACCTCTATGCCATCAATCAGATAATCCATCCGTGCGTTGCGGCCCACTCCCTCAAACGTAGCTCGAAAGGTGGTGGCATCTTGTAGCCCCTCTTTAATGGCCTGCTCAGAGTTCCGTAAGCCCACCTCAACCTGCTCGGCTATTTCGCCATGTTTGGTGTTCATGCTGCCAAGAATATTGCCCGGCGAAGCGATAAAATCACGTACCTTCTGCATCTGTTCACGAGCCAGAACAAACGCAATATCCTGATGAGAGAGTTTTACAACCATATCGTCAATACGTGCCTGATTAAGGGCATTTACCGCACTACCTATGAGCTGATCGCACAACGGAGTATGACTTTTCATTACGTCGATCACTGGATTTTCTTGTTGATCAGTTTTGACAAGGCATTGATATGGTTAACCAATGCACCCAGCTGCGCTTTCTGATGCGCATTGAACTGGCTGTAATCGCGCGGCGCGGTTTTTTCCAGTACATCCACAATACCCTCTGTACCCTGATAATGCTCAGAGGTCAGCACCTTCAGCTCCTCCGCGCTACGTCCCACTATGCGCAGTTTTGAGGTTTCCAAAAGTACTTCACGCTCTTCAGTCTGAGCCTGATCGATGATTTTGCCGTTTTTACGACGTGCCAGTAAGGTTCCGCCTGCTATACCCATCGCGCCGATCCCCCATCCGACCGGGCCTGCAAGCGCCAGTAGTGCACTTCCCGCAGACATCCCGCCACCGCCTGCCGCGAGCGCACCGCCACCCAGCCAAGCCAGGGCGGCATTGGTTGCCGCAGCACCGCTCAGTGTGGCGATTGCTGTTCCGGTAGAGGCCGTGCCGAAGGTAGTTGCAATCGCCAGTGCGGCAGTCGGGGCAAACGCCGCCACACCTGCACCCACGGCAACACCCGCAGCGGCGGTGCCTTTACCCACGTGAGAGGCGCGATACTCCTCTTCCAGCTTTTCGACCACATCGTCGAATTCTTCAATTTCCGCTTTTAGCTCGCTCCAGGATTTATCGAACTCTTTTGGCGTGTTCGCCAGACGGTTGACGAAGTGCTCGCAACGGGCAATCAGGTCTTTGCTGCATTTCTGACGCAGTAAAAACAGATCAGTGATTGCAGTCTGGGTATCCGTTGCCTGCGATTCATAACGCGTTCTGGCTCGGGAAAGGCTTTCTAATGCTGCTTTTCTTTCTGTTCCTCGTAACATCATTTATTCCTGCTCTGTGTGGTCAAAGTGTGTCCCGTTGCACTGCGATCCCATTTCCGCCATTTAATACCCGCAGCGAGATGGAGATTCTCATATTCAGCCATAAACTGCTGCTGTTTTATTTCGCTTAACTTATGTGAGACTGCGGTTGGCTAATCCCATGAATACCCATTGCGGTGAAACCATATATTCATGCCCGGAATGCTGTAAGACACACTGAAACGCTGCATGATAAGGGCAATAATACTGAATATGTTAAAGTGGACTTCATCGGTCAGCAAACAAATCAGTTATGCTGAGTTTTCATAACAGAGGTGCTCCTGTGAGTCGCCGTTGCAGAGATCAGCTCGCCGTAATCAATATGACCCTCGATATGGCACATTTCGGTAGTCTCGTGGATAAGCAGGGGCCGGGCAATCAATTCGGTTGACCAGCCTTGAGCAGAAATGAGCACACAACGAGTTCTGTCGCAGACGCGGCGGACACGACTGTGTCAATTCTGAGCCTCGAGGACAGCAATCTGTTCCGGTGAGTGTCTGATGTGCATGGTCTGAGCATGATACCCTGACGGCATGAAATCAAGCAGTTTCAATGATTAGTGATACATAACATTCAGCACGCTGAAACAGTATCCCAACAGTGGGTGGTGCCGGACAAGTCCACCATGTGCAGGATGTACGTGGAAAAGCGTATCACCACCGACACTTTCAGATGTAGCGCTGGCATGCACTGATTGTTTCAAGTAATACACCTGAGCAAAGCTGGCCCGTATCTTCCGCGCCCTCGATTGAAGTCTGGTTATCCAGATGGTAGGTGGCCGTATAGATTCCACTATCCGCTTCAAGACAAACCGATTCACCTTCAGGGATATGTCAGTCCGTCATTCGTTTAATAACAGGAGCACCGGCTCATCCTTTTTGCGCAGCTACAATAAGGAGAGTTTGCAGGGCAGCTCTGTCAGACTCTCGGATCGCCGTGTCGAGGATAGTTTCGTGTCCCTCGTCTGCCCACGCTTCAACATGATAATTTGACCATACGTTACGTTCAGTCGAAGGCAGGCGGTCATCAGGTTCGATGTGGAGAATGGGGGTACACTCAATGTCTGAAAGATAGGGTTTTGCTACGTCACCATCCGTAATACCGTTGACCAGTCCACCGCAGTGATCAGCAATAACCCGTCCAATATCCAGCATGAAGGCCTGGTGCGCCTCACGGGAGTCAAGCTCACCTAGCAGTTCAGGTTTAATAAGAAGACCGGTGACGATTTCAGCCAGTTCATTGGGTAATATTTGCTTTGTCATAATGCCTCACAAAATAGACGTATCAGGGCAAGAGTTGCGGGATCATGCCCAGGCCAAAGGAACTTAACATGACGTTCAGATACGATTTCATCACCCGGAACTCATCCGGAGTGATCGGTTTCATACTGGCTTTTTTTAATATGTCCCGTTCGTCGGTAACCCGCTTCAGCTCTTTCTGGAGACGGCGGATCTCGGCCTGAGCATCTGACTGTTCTTTATTAGTGGAAGAATCCGGACCGTACTTCTTTATCCAGGCATAAAGGCTGTGGGTGGTGATATCGAGACGTGTTGCAACGCTGGCAACAGAATAACCGCGATCAACAACCTGTTTGACTGCTTCAGTTTTAAACTCTTCGGGATAACGCTTACCGCTCATGGACACCTCTCTTTAAGTCATCTTAAATGACTCCGAGGTGTCTGTTAAACCCGTGGCGATTCAAACCGGCCTCGCCTTTTAACCTCACTGCGTGTTGATGTCGATAAGGCTAATTAACTGCTCGACAATCTTGTTTTCCTCGAGAACCAGATCCACACTCGCCATCTGTAATTGTTCCTCGCCAGCTAGAATTCTATAGCCAGCATTCAGAGGTTGCGTTCCCAGACCTGCATGATGTGGATAGAGAAGCATAACTTGTGGGCAATGATAAAGCCGGGCATAGGCCATCATCTGGTAGACATCAGACTGCGATACACCATGACTGGCATCTTCTGGATGACGCCCAATACGCTTCCATTTAGTGTCTATGATTATAACAATCTGCTGCTCCCGCTCGATAAGCAGATCCGGCCGGGTCTGGAAGCGTGGTTTGCCTTCTTTTACGTCCTCGATCAGACAGTATAACCTGCCTGCCTGTGCACGAACCGTCCATTCCGTACCGCGTACAGCACGCTTCGTCAGCGCCGCTATATATGCCTCGAACAGGTCGTTCATCGGAAAAAGCAGTGTAATCCCGTTCTGCGCTCGTTTATCGTGGTGTGTAGCTTGCCAGTCGCGTCGCAGGAGAAGACGCGCCAGATTGTAGAGTGCTTCCCAGCGATGATTGGTTCGGTCGATCCGTACCTGTGACCAAGGCAGGTGACTCAGGGGAGTGTCGCTAACACCCGACAGCAGGATGCGCAATTCATTCAGACGACGGAGCGTATCAGCAGCGCGGGCATAATGGTGAAGCAGAACTACACACGCCTTCATAATTCGAAGTAGGGCGGTATCAGCCGACAGTTCATCGTAACGACAGGCAAGGCGGTCGAGGCGGGCGGCAAGCGTAGTGAATTGTCGTTTGATATTGAGCCTTCCGTGCAATGAGGGCAAATCGTCTTTCTGTGCCAAATAGGTGCGCGGTAATCCCCGATGTACTTCAGATAAGAGTCGCTCGGCGAACAAGCGGATGAGTATCTCTAGCAAACTTTCAGCTTGTCTCGCCATTGTTGCAGCCTGTCCATTGCCGAGTTTAAGGCCGAGGGCGACATCAAGCATACGTATCAGGCGACTGCGTATTGTGGCGTCCGGTTCTATCGTCTCGTAGTCGAATTTGGGCAGGATCTCAAGGCTACATCCCGGAGCGGCAATAACCCCGACCATTTGCCCGGCAATAATTTTGTTATGGTGATCGATTAAGATATTGGTGCCGTGCTGATTTGCCAGCGGATGCTCGCGCGCCGCCGTTAGCAGCGCGTTAGCCTGAGGGCGGGTAAAAGCATGAGGAGCGTTTATGCTGCTTTCTGTGTTCACACAAACACTACCCCATTCGCGAACCGTGAGGTGCGTCATTCTTTCAGTTCACCAGCCACCTCAAGAGCGGTGACATTTAACGTTCTGGCTTTGCCTATCAGTCGATCAAAGGCGTCATTTCTGAACTGTGCACGTACCGACCAGCTTGATAATAGTTCCCCCTCTATTCCTGGTGGCGGTAAAATCTGCTCTTCCTGCATAAAACCATCGCCCAGCACTGCCGCAATTCGGCTCCAGTCCTCGAAGAAATACTCTTGTAACAGCGGTATGACCTTATTGCGTACTGCATCTTCAACTTGTTCCCTGGATTCACAATTGATAAAGAAGGCGTGTCCAATGCGATATTCCCGGCCTATAAGATATTCAATACGCTGGTTGATGGTGGTAAGAACGGCTTTGAGATCGATCCCCTCTACTTCACTTAGCAGGGTCGCGTCGGGAGCCATTTCCCGGAAGTTGAATCGCCGCCTTAATGCTGTGTCGAGCAATGCGATGGATCGATCGGCGGTATTCATGGTGCCTATGATATGAAGGTTGGCGGGGATGCCAAAATCTTTCTTTTTCGAATAAGGCAGAGTTACGGTGAGTGCATCAGGCATTCCAAGACGTTTATCCGGCTCAATTAACGTAATCAGTTCACCGAACACTTTCGAGATATTTGCCCGGTTGATCTCATCAATAATGAGGACGAATTGTTCTGGTTGTCCTTTAACATCGGAACTATTATCCAGGTTCTCTGTACTTGAGAGCAGTCTGCCTAGCGCCGGGATATTCACACGACTGGTGGCAATGGAATAGAGCGTCCGCATGGTGAAGTTACCATCGATAATTGTATCGAGTGGCAGTGGTTCATCAAGGGTCAGTAGCCAGCGAACTGGGCGGCGGTGGGCATAGTAACCTTCGGCTTCAGGAACGAAATAGTAATCACCAGTTATTTCAGCGATAGCGCGAAACGCAGTGTTCCCGTAAGGGACAATCACGATATCACCAGGCTTCATTTCGCAACGGAAGGGATAGGTTTGCGTCCAGTTACTAGGCGTCAGATTCCCTGGATTTTGCTTGATCCATTCATCATGAATCGCGTTGAACGATGAGAATCTATCCGCGCTCCAGTCTATGGTCCCACCCCAACCCAGAGCGATATACCCATTGTCGCGGGCATCTTCATACACATCGTCTTCGGTGCCAATTGTCCCTTGCCCCATTTTCCAGAAGCGTTTTTGGGATAGTTGCAGTGCCGAGGCATCTGTCTGTGCACGGGGTTGTGTTCTGGCCTGATCGGCAAGGGCACAAATTTCTCTGAAGAGCCCCGGCGTAGGGATGAGTCTGAATCCAGCAGACGAAGACTCATCTTCACCGATTTCTGGACGAAGGCCCTCAACGAAGGTTTCGTAGTCATAGCTCTGGTGGAATGTGACGAAAGAGATTCTCTTTTCTGCCATCAGTTCGTTATAGCGCGCCATTAGGGCCGCACGCCCATCTTTTGAGTTCGGATAGGCATCTTTGCAATCGCAGAGCGCTACGGCTTCCCTCGCCGTGTGATAGGTCTTTCCGGTACCTGGAGGACCGTAAAAAATAAGGTTAGTCGGAGTTGGTTTAGTCTGGGCCACCAGTTCGCTTCCTTCCGTAAGGATGAACGTATATTTTCGGGTTGTGCTCTTTTTAGGCCCTTCCGTCACCGGAGGGGGAACATCCGCTAGTTCCTGAAATTTTTGACCATCAAGAGCCTGACAGATGTTTGGCCATCCCTTGTCGAGACCCATTTCAGTATTCAGAGGACCAACTACCAAGGTGACACTTGCGTCACCTCGCTCTCGGGCTGGGGTGATGTAGTTTTCAAGGACATAATCCCGAATTTCGTCGGCCTGAGAGTCATCACCGCTCAGAAAACGTCCATATTGTCCGAGCCAGCTATTCCAGTTGGACAATCGGTTAAGCGGTTGCTCTGATTCAGGCATTAGTAACCGATAGTCATTGCCGTTGTCTTTGGCATCACGGCGAATCTCTTTGATCCGCTGCCGCAATTGCGCAAATCCATCCGCCTTGTAGGCTGCGTCTAGATCTGCATGCGGAGAGTCAAGCGCTGCAAGATTTTTTTCAATAGTTTTGACAGCATAAATACGGGAATTGAGGCTTGCTTGCGTTTTGGCGTTTTTGCTCTTCAACCATTCCTGAAATTCAACTTCGAGCATTTCCGATGCCCTCTCATTTTCGTTAACTGACTGATAACTATCATTGTGGATGATAGAAGGGGCAGTACTGCAACTCTTCGCTACAGATTGCCAATACTATTAATCTTCCGTGCTGATTGTCTCGCTTGCGGGGCGAAGGGTTTGACCAACCTGACATAGCAGACAGGCATCGTCCTCAACTGTCATGGTCCCTCAGGAGTGTAGCCCAAGCGCTGTGTCGCTTACCGTAAACATAGCACTATGGATGCCTCGGTCAAGTGTCAACAATGGGTAAAAAGTGATCCACTAACCGTCAACACCAACGGTCTAATATTGGGTCTTCCGCAACTTGGGTGGAGATTTTCATGCCAGAGGACTCATCACCCGTCGCCTTAGTAACTCGAATCCTGCCCGACCATACATTTGCCGTTTCAGCATCTTCAGGCGATTTACATGGCCCTCTAAAACACCGTTGCTCCATCTGCTGCTTATTGCTTCGTGTATTGCTGTTGCATCGGCTTCCATCCCGGCAGCAACGCGCTGAAGATCAACGAGCCCACTCTGACTGACGTCAGAGAACCATTGATTTAACTGTGATTTATTTTTCGTTTTCAGCATCCGGTAGAAGTCGAGGGACAGCTGTTGTGCCATTTTCAGTTGAGGTTCTTTCTGGCACATTGACTCGATAAAGCGGGACGCATAGTTTTCTTCACCTCTGATCATTCGCCAAGGCATTAACCAGCGACTGACCCGGGATGCAGAGGGAAGTCGACCCGGGGAGACAGACGGAGCATTAGACTGCTTACGCCACTTAGACACATCATCTCTAACAGTCGTTTCACTCCCGGCAAAACCAGCGTCAACCATCTCCTGCCATAGTTGCCGGGCATTATGGTTACCATTTATACGTTGTCTTTCCAGCCATTCATGCCACGGGTCAAGAAGTCCGGGCCTTGGCGGTTTTGTTGATATTTCAGGGAACGCCTTCGACTGCATCCACCGACGAACTGTCACGCGGGATAGCCCGGTGATGCGTGATATTTCTCTGATCCCGTGACCTTTTTTATGAAGAAAGTCGACCTCAGCCCAGCGTTGATACCGTTTGTCACGCCTCTGCCGTTTAATGCGCTCAGGGCGACGTAGTGTTGAGACAGGTGCCAGAGACACTTCTGCGTCCTGTTTTTTGGGTGACATCTCAGTAGCAACCTGTCGTATCAATGGCATATGCCTGTATATCATGCGTTCCAGCGCATCGCCGATGTTCTTCAACAGATGCCAGCGATCGGCCACCTGTATTGCCTGCGGTGCACCATCGCGAGCGGCTAAAGCATAGATACCGCCACGATCTCGTGAAACAACCTGTATCTCCGGGTTTTTTTAAACCATGCAACCAGAGTGCGCTGCTCCCGACCGGGCAGTAGTACCAGAGGGCGATGCGTATCGAGGTTAACAATAAGCGTTCCGTATCTGTGGCCCCGATGCCATGCCCACTCGTCGATACCGACATGCCGGGGCCGGTTCTCTGTCTGCTCCGGAGCCTGAACTACTCTGCGCAGCAACGTATCCGGGTTTGTCTGCATTCCTGAGGCTACCGCGGCCCGTCTTCCAGCCTCTCCCCCAGCAATGAGTCCCAGTTGATGCTGTAAATTTTGAAGTTACGCTGAAGACTGCTGCTGCGGACCAGCAAAAGGAGCCAGTGATTCCGCAAAGATTTTGCGTGAACAGGACGGATTACGGCAGTACCAGTGCCGAACAGCAAAGATTAACCAGATCGTCCGGCCGGAGCATGGGAGGTGTTGTATCCGGCGCCGCCGACAACTATGGACAGAGCGGCTGCGCTTAAGGCATTCAGGGCATAATGCTGTTTTACGTGTAGCACGAAGATGGATGGTTATCCCATCAGGACTAACAACTTGTCGGCTGGGTTGCCACCCGCAAGGCAGTTGCAAAAGCGTCTTAAGTGAAGGCATAGCGTTATCCATAACTTAAAACAGCTTAGATCCTTGTTAACTAAAAAGTTTCATTGATTTTCTTCCACCTAGGTTGCGGAAGACCCAGTTTTGCACCGTTGATAACAGATAGATGCGGTAAACCCGCTTGTGGTTGTCATGAAGGCCCTCCCGGCGCAATAACTGCAAAATGCGCCGGTAACCAAATCGCCGGCGTTCAATTGCCACCTCTGTGATCCGTAGAGACAGTTGCGGGTCAGCAGCCGGACGCTGGGCCGAATAACGGCAGGTTGAAAGTGACAGACCGGCCAGACTTCAGGCACGACCCATTGACTCACACATGACCTCCACGGCTTTCCACTTCTGGTCTGTCCTCAGAACTTTCGGCCCAGAGCCACCTGAAGCGCCTCCTTATCCAGCCTTGCTTCGGCAAGCAGCTTCTTGAGCCGAGCGTTCTCCTCTTCAAGCGACTTGAGCCGCTTCACTTCGGCTACTTCCATGCCGCCGAACCTCTTACGACAGGAGTAAAAGGTGGCGTCTGAAATGGCATGCTTGCGGCAGAGTTCCCGGGCCGAAACCCCGGCTTCTGCCTAACGGAGAATACTGATGAGCTGTTCATCGGAAAATCGCTTCTTCATGGGGATGTCCTCATGTGGCTTATGAATACATTACTAATATTGGTGTATGTTAATAAACGCTGCGTAGGTCACATTGAGTACTACATGACAATAAACCACTATCAATGATTTAGAGTCATTTCCACTGAACTGATCTGAGGAAGATAGAGCATCACATTATTTCCTGTTAAATTTAGATCATGACGCTCATATTACAAAGCCGGCCAAAGTAATCAGCACCAGAAGGTGCTGATATATTGATGCATTCTACATTAGGCATGCTTATCTGCTATTTTTCTATAATGTTATGCTCAGGACCATAAGGGAAATGGGTAATGTTCTCTGCTGCACTTTCGGTGACAACCAGGATATCGTGTTCGCGATAACCGCCGTGTCCCGGCATGTTCTCTGGCAGCATGATCATCGGTTCCATTGAGACTACCATTCCCGGCGCTAAAACGGTTTCAATATCCTCGCGTAATTCTAAACCGGCTTCGCGGCCATAATAGTGGCTCAGTACGCCGAAGGAGTGACCATAGCCAAAAGTCCGATACTGCAGCAGGTCATGCTCGCGATAAATTTCATTGAGCGAGGCGGCGATATCGCAACAACGGGCGCCAGGGCGGATCAGCGCCTGCCCACGGCGGTGCACCTCACAGTTGATCTCCCAGTGACGCAATTGCTCATCGCTAGGCTGACCGAGGAACAGCGTACGCTCCAGTGCGGTATAGTAGCCGGCAATCATGGGAAAACAGTTCAGTGATAAAATATCCCCTTGCTTGAGGCGACGGGTCGTCACTGGATGGTGAGCACCGTCGGTATTCAGGCCAGACTGAAACCACGTCCAGGTATCGCGTAATTCAACATGCGGCAAGCGTTTCGCGATTTCCCGGGTCATCGCCGAGGTGGCTTCCAGGGCAACGTCATATTCCGGAACATCTTCGGCAATCGCTGCGACGCATGCCGCGCCGCCGAGGTCGGCGACCTGAGCACCAATTTTAATCAGTGCAATCTCTTCGGCAGACTTAATCATGCGCATACGCATCGTCGCCGGTGCAATATCAATAAACTGTGTCTGAGAAAGGTAATAGCAAAATTTAGCGCGCTGTTCGATCGTTACATGATCGCCTTCCAGTGCAATCCGCCGGCTATTATCAGGAACCACTTTACGTACTGCACGGTAATAATTATCGCGCTGCCAGTCCGTGTAAACGATATTTGCACCGTAGCTGCGGCGCCATCCCTGACCTCCATCGATATTGGTGGTAATTAAAAATGACTGGCTCGGTGTCACCACCAGGGCATACTGGCGACCAAAACTACAATATAAAAAATCGCCGTAGTAATTAATATTATGAATCGAGGTTAAAATAACTGCATCAATACTGTCTGCTTCCATGGTGGCCCGTAATCCCGACAGTCGGCGCTGCATCTCATGGGAGCTGAACGTTCCTTTAACTTTTTGCCCATTAGCTAATTCAATAATATCTGGCATGCTCATAATAAACTCCGTCGTTGATAATGGCGTGATGCCATCATCTGGAAAATGATATCTTGCTACAAACGGAGATTATTAATTTGCCGTCATTAGCCGGCCTTATGCAGCGTATATTCACCGAGAATTTGCGTTCGCTCTGCAATATGACGTGCGGTTTCTTCTGTCAGCCAGTTAATCAACGCCTGAACGCGTGGCCGTTTCTCATTATTACGCGGGCAGGTTAACCACACCTGTCCGTCTTCGACGATATCGGTAAAAGGGCGAATCAGTGCGCCATTGCTCACTTCCGTCGCACACAAAGAGTGACGGCTTAAGGCGATTCCTTGGCCGGCGCAGGCGGCCTGGAGTACGAGGTCGGCGCGGGAAAATCCGGTTCCCGCCTCGACATTCAGGTCATAGAGCCCGAGGCGGGCAAAATAGGAGCGCCAATGGGTGCTATAGGCATTTTGCGGCATGGAATCATGCAGTAAGCGCAATCCACAGAGTTCGCTGTAACTGCGCAGATGCCGTGTTTTCAACAAATCCGGGCTGATCACGGGATAGATCACATCGTTGAACAGATGCCGTTGAATTAGATTTTTATCATCAACCCAAAAAGGAGTGATGGCGATATCGACCGCGTCAGATTTAAAATTGGCGGGCGTCATATCGGCATCAATTTCCAGGCTGATAGGGTACTGCTCATAAAACTGATGCAATCGGGGAAGCAGCCATTTGGTGGCAAAGGACGGCATAACCCGAATCTTTATGGTGCCCTCAAGGGTTTCTTCACCGGTTTGGTGCAACGTAGTTTCGAGGATGGCAAAGGCCTGGCGCACTCCGATAAACAGTTGTTCACCCTGCGGGGTTAAGCGTAGTCCCGCGGGAGTGCGGTGAAAGACCAGATAGCCAAGTTGCTGCTCAAGCGATTGAATTTTTTGGCTTACTGCACTCTGAGTAAGAAAAAGATCCTGCGCGGCACGGGTAAAACTGAGATTGCGCGCTGCGGCATCAAAGTAGCGTAAACCGTCGAGAGACGGCAAACCTGGTTTTCGTTGCATCATCGGTTTCTCTGTTGCTAAATAACCTGTAATAAGCACTATTCATGCCAAAATCACCATTAGCCGTGCTAATAGTTATCAGTTAGAAACCACCGTTTGTCGCCGCTCAGCGAATGAATAAATATTATCAGCGTCATTCAAACTCGCGGAGAAACATTGATGAAAAATAAACTGTGGCTATTACTTTCTATGTCTGCCTTACAACTTTCACCATTATTGATATCTACGGCCCAGGCTGATTTACTGGATGATATTAAGCAAAAAAAAGAAATAGTGATTGCCACCGAAGCGCGCTATGCCCCTTTTGAAATGCTTGAAGATGGCAAAATAGTCGGTCTGGGAAAAGATATTCTCACGGAAGTGATGAAAGGATTACCCGGGGTGAAAGTGGTTCAGCTGGATATTCCATTTCAAGGGATTTTACCCGGCCTGGAAAGCAAACGATTTGACTTTGTGGCAACTTCTTTAACCATCACTCGCGATCGTGAAGCAAAATTTGCTTTTACCGCTCCCTTTTCTGACGCTAGCGTGGCCATTCTGAAACGCAAAGGGGATAGCCGCATTAATAGCGCCAAAGATCTCCAGGGCATGATTGTCGCCAGCCAGGCCGGGGCGCCGCAAATTGCGGTGCTAAAAGAATATGAAGCATCGGTACTTAAACCCACCACCGGTCACGGCGTTAAAGAAATAAAAGCCTTTATTGATTATAACGAAGCCTATGCGGCATTAGCGGCGCACCGTGTTGATGCGGTTGTGCAATCGCTGCCGAACCTCGCGCCATTGGTAAAGACCCGTGGTGATACGTTTGAAATTGTACGCCCACCGTTTGGCCCGGCCACCTGGTACGCATGGGCCGGAAGAAAGGATGCGGATAGCGCCTCACTGGTCAAATTTATCAGCGACGGCATTGTGCAGTTGAATAAATCGGGAAAACTGGCGCAGCTACAAACGAAGTGGCTGGGTTTTTCTATGGCCGTTCCTGAGCAAGTTCCGACCCCGGCAAACTAATTTGATGGATACTGGAGGGCAATATGTTTGATATTTCAGTGGTGTTTCCCTATTTCCCTCAGCTATTAATTGGCGTGCTCAGTACTCTGGCTGTATCGCTGAGCGCGATTGTCATAGGATTGATCCTCGGTTGGTTAATTTGCCTGGGGTTAAACTCTCCGCGGCGTCTCGTGCGTTGTTTTTGCAAAACCTATGTCAGTTTTTATCGTGGAACGCCGTTACTGGTCCAGTTGATATTAATATTTTATGCTTTGCCAGCCGTAGGGATCACGCTTTCACCATTGCTAGCGGCGGTTGTGGCTCTCTCATTAAATACCGCAGCCTTTCAAGGAGAGATTCTTCGGGCTGGCTTTAAAATGTTACCCAAAGGCCAACTGGAGGCGGCACGAGATTTTGGTTTTTCAACGGCGCAAACGCTGTTTTATATTCAGATGCCGCAGGTGTTGCGCGCCATGATGCCGGCTTTGATTAATGAAACTATCGATATTATCAAAAACTCGGCATTGGTCTCGGTGGTGGCGGTCCATGAGTTGATGAGAGTGACTCAAACGCTGGCCTCAACCACCTATCGGCCGCTGGAGTTTTATACGGCATGCGGTCTCCTTTATTTTCTGACCTCGTGGGGGCTGAGTATTGTTGGCACCAGGTTAGAGAAAAACCGCTCATCTTCGGCTCAAAGGGTATTAGCACAATGAATGTTGAAATACTTTTTACCTATAAAGATGCCATTGCCGCCGGTATTTTAATGACCCTAAAAATGAGTCTCGGCGGTATCCTGCTGGGGCTGGCGTTCGGGCTGTGTTTTTTTCTTCTCGAAAGACAAAAACCGGCTTTATTTAATGTGATATATCATGCATGGATTAATGTGTTTCGAGGTACGCCGTTACTGGTGCAGCTCTTTTTAGTCTTTTATGGTGGACCCTATATAGGTATTAATCTCGAGGCGCAACAGGTCGGGGTACTGTGCCTGGGATGTTATGGTTCCGCTTATTTTGCGGAAATATTTCGTGCGGGTCGCAATGCTGTCTCTGGTGGGCAAGTTGAAGCGGCGGCAGACCTGGGGTTAAGTCCATGGCAAATATTTACTTTCATTGTGTGGCCGCAAATGCTCGCGCGCATTATCCAGCCATTGATTGGCCAGAGCGTCATTTTGGTAAAAGAGTCGTCGGTGCTATCCATTATTACGGTCGGTGAACTCACCAATACCGCCATGACCATTGCTAACCAGACCTACGCGATGGTTGAAATCTACGCCTTAATGGCCATTGTCTATTGGGGGATCGCGATCGGTATCTCCCGTCTGGGTAATAAAATAGAGCGCCATTATTCTTATTCTCAATTAAGCCGAGGTTAATACTATGCGTGATTATGCTATTGAGATTAACAACCTCAATAAACATTATGGCGAAAACCATGTTCTACGTGGCATCGATGTCAGCATTTCTCCCGGAGAAGTCATCTGCGTGATTGGTGGCTCAGGGTCGGGTAAATCCACGCTGTTACGCTGTATTAACTTTTTGGAAGATTATAGCTCCGGCAGCATTCTGGTGAATGGCGAGAACGTCGGCTATGAACCTCTCGGCGGGGAAAAACGCCGGCGTTTAAGCGACAAGGAAAACCGTCAGGCTTTACGCGACGTCTGTATGGTCTTTCAGCAGTTTAATCTGTGGCCGCATATGAAGGTACTCGATAACGTAGCCACGCCGTTGCGGCGGGTTAAAAAGGTCTCCCGTGAAGCAGCCTACGCCGAAGCGAAAACGCAACTGGCACGGGTTGGTCTGGCAGACAAAGCCGATAGCTGGCCCGCGATGTTATCCGGTGGTCAGCAGCAGCGCGTTGCCATCGCCCGGGCATTGACCATGAAACCCGCCATTATGCTGTTCGATGAACCGACTTCAGCGCTTGATCCGGAGCTGGTCGGGGAGGTGCTAAAGGTCATCCGCAATCTTGCCGATGATGGTATGACCATGATGATTGTGACCCATGAGATGGGGTTTGCCGCTAAAGTCTCCGATCGGGTGCTGTTTCTTGCCGATGGCTGCATTGAAGAGCAGGGAGCACCGGCGCAACTGTTCCATCAGCCGAAAAGCCCGCGGCTGCAGTATTTTTTGTCGTCGTGGAGTGAGCGCCAGTCGGGGGCTAGATTACCTGAAAGGGCATTGAAGGAGTCAGCATGAAGCAAGGGATTACATTTGGCGTACTCGCTGGCGCATGCTGGGGATTCATCTTCCTGCCACCGGTACTGCTACCCGAGATCTCACCACTGCTGTTAACCTGCGGTCGCTTTGCTACCTATGGGATACTGGCGGCAATATTACTTATACCTCAATGGCGCAACATTGCCCGTGTATGGCATCATCGCGATCTGCTGACGCTAATCCGTCTTTCGCTGATGAGCAATGTTTTCTATTTTCTGCTCGTCGCGGTGGCCGTACAGCAGGTCGGTATTGCCGCGACATCGTTAGTGATAGGTTTAATTCCGGTGATGGTTCCGGTGCTTGGTCGCAGGGACCAGCATGCTCCGCCCTTCAGGCAATTATTGCTGCCGATGACGGCTATCATTGCTGGTGTGGTGCTGATTAATCTGCATGCGATACAAACATCCTCGCCCCAAGTTACAGAAGGAAAACGGCAGATGCTGGGGATCCTTTGTGCCTTCGCTGCATTACTGTGCTGGAGCCGTTACGCTGTCGAGAACTCCCGCTGTCTGAAAAACCTCCCTTACACCAGTAACCAGTGGTCTCTCCTGATAGGCCTGTGTACGGGATGTATTTCGGTACTGCTATGGCTCATCGCCAGTATATTCAGGTTTTCTGCAGTTGACTTGTCGTTACCGGAACACACTCAAACGCTCTTTTGGATAACGAACATGATGTTAGCCGTGGTCTCCTCATGGCTGGGATATCTGGCGTGGAATCTCTGTTCCCGGCGTCTTCCGGTATCATTGACAGGGCAGATGGTGGTTTTTGAAACCCTTTTCGCGCTGCTATATGGTTTTATCTATTCACAGCGCATTCCGGATCTCCAGGAAAGTGCCGCTATTACGCTGTTAATTGGTGGGGTTATGTTTACGTTACATTACCATCAGCACAATCATGGCGGCGACGTGAGTAATACTTCAGAAGTCAATCAGAGTTGATTATGGCTTCACCAGATTCTCGTACATGAATAGACTGGCCCCTGGAATCTTCAGACAGTTGGTATCACTTAAGTTATTGATAGTATTAATACTCATTTTTAGGCTAGTCGCTGGAATCCGGATAATTGGGGTCAGTTTGGATATCGAAAATTATTGTACTATAAGGGCTTCCCCGGCATGTCAACGCCGGTGTTTACGGTTTCTGTCTGCACTACAGTTAAAAATAAAGGGGAGAAACTGCGGTACTATAAACGGTCATAATGAATCGTTATCGATTCGGACCCTGATGAAAGACGCGCGTGAGGTTCTTGTTCGTTAAGCGGATACGTATATCCTGTACAATAGCCAGATAGGCCTCACAGGGTCTAACCCTTTATCATCAACGAATTGCAGAACAGATGGTTATTTTGTTTCGTGCTTTAGCTGGCTAAGTACAGCCTGACATCATCACCGTAATGCAATGATGCCCAGCACAGCCTTGCGTTTTTGGCGGCGATCGCTACAACGGCACGCCTGAATCCTCTGCGCTCGATCAGTGAACAGACCCAACGACTGAATGAATCAGTCTTTTTCTCCGCCCCGATCAGTACCGAGCGGGCCCCCTGAACCAGAAGTGTTCTCAGATACGAATCGCCAGCTTTCGTTATCCTGCCAAGATTCGACTTTCCGCCGCTGCTGTACTGCGATGGCGTAAGGCCCAGCCAGGCTGCCAGCTGGCGTCCATTCTTAAAATCATGTGCGTTACCGATACTGGCGACCAGCGCACAGGCCGTTGTGGGGCCAACGCCCTTCAATTCCATCAGCCTTTGACTGCGATGATCTGTTTTGGCCATGCGGGACAAAATCCGATCATATTCAGCTATGTTGGCTTCGATGCGAGCAACGTGCTCCAGCAAATCATCAACACATTGCTGAACCTGAAGTGGTAAAGAATCTTTCTGTGCAGAAACCATGTGTCGCAGGGAATCTGTACTTTGTGGCGCGATGACGCCGAATTCAGATATCAATCCTCGCAGGCGATTATACGTTGCTGTTTTCTCTTCGATAAATCCCTGACGGGTGCGGTGTAGGCATTGCATCGCCTGCTGGCTCTCATCCTTCACGGGTACAAACCGCATATGCGGGCGACGAACTGCTTCACAGATAGCCTGTGTATCAGCTGCATCATTTTTGCCTGATTTACCGGCCATGCGGTAAGGAGATACAAATTTAGCAGCCATCAGACGTGGTTCATGACCATATTGCCGGAACAGTCTTGCCCAGTAGTGAGCCCCGGAGCATGCCTCCATCCCGATAACACAGGGAGGTAAACTGGCAATCAGCTCAGGAAGGGCAGCACGCGATACTTTGGGTTTAACCAGAACAGTTTTACCATGCTAGTCAACTCAGTGAACAGCGAACACATTTTTAGCAAGATCAATACCGACAATCGTGATGGTCATAACGAATCCCTCCGGGGCTGTGTTTACCCCATGATTGCACAAGAGTTAATCAGGTGCATATCCAGGGGAAGTCCCTTCCATTCGTTAAGGCTATTTTTTGACCTTTCGACTTTAGCTGGTCTCAACCGACGAAACTTACCGGAAGCCGGTATCCGGTTGCTTTTCCAGATATAATCGCCTGTCAGATTGATGTGTTCCCAGCCTAACGGCGACAAATGCGACAGCAGTTGTTCGTTGATCTTTAGTCCCTTACGCTTCAGAGCATCGATCGCCCTTTCCATATACACAGTATTCCACAGCGAGATCGCAGCCGTCAGAAGAGTCAGACCACTGGCGCGATAGCTCTGATTTTCCGGCTTTCTGTCCCTGATTTCTCCCAGCCGGTGCATAAATACCGCCCGCGCCAGCGCGTTACGGGCTTCACCTTTATTCAGCCCCGCCTGTACTCGCCGACGCAGTGCAGGATCGCGGAACCAGTCGAGCATAAACAGCGTTCGCTCAATGCGGCCAATTTCTCTCAGTGATTTGGCAAGTCCTTTTTGCTTCGGGTAGCTGGCTAGTTTTTTCAGCATCAGAGATGCTGTCACGGTTCCCTGCTTTATCGAGGTCGCCAGACGCAGCACTTCACGCCAGTGAATTTCGATCTCTTTCAGATTCAGGCTGGTCGTTGATATCAGTGACTGAAGCGCCGGGTATTGGTCAGTTTTCCCTTTGATAAACAGCTTCTTGTCGTGGAGATCCCTGATTCGCGGACAGAACGCAAATCCCATCAGATGCATCAGGGCAAAGACATGATCGGTGAAACCAGCTGTATCGGTGTAATGCTCCCTGATTTCCAGGTCGCTTTCGTGGTACAGCAAGCCATCGAGAACATGGGTTGAATCCCTGACCCGACTGATTATGCAGGTGTAAAACGGGCTGTATTGATCCGAAATATGGGTATAAAACTGACGTCCAGGCTCCTGCCCGTATTTTGGGTTAACCTGCCCTGCATAGCGGCCTGAGCTGCCGGTTCTGAAATTTTGTCCGTCTGATGATGACGTTGTCCCGTCTCCCCAGAATGCCGCCAGCGGTCTTTTCCCCTGCGCATTTACCAGCTCTGCAAGTGCGGCTGAATAGGTTTCATCACGGATGTACCATGCCTGAATATCTTCGAGTGATGATTTGGTGCTCCCGGGGCAGGCTTCTGCCATTTTGGTCAGACCAAGATTGATGCCATCCGCAAGAATAGTGGTGAGAAGCAGGCGGGTATCGGGACGGGTAATGTCATTTTTTATATGCGAAAAATGTCGGGTAAACGTCGTCCAGCTGTTTACCTCATCGAGAATTTCCGTGATTTTAGGTCGCGGTAGCATGCTGTAAACCAGCTCTGCCAGCGGTGAAACCCGAGCCGTGATAACCGCCATCAATAATATGCTTATCGACCTGATGGCCGCGATGTCGCATAAGGACTGGCTGTCGCAGCAGAGTCATATCCTTCCCGACTGCGACTGGCAGCATATCACCTTCACCATGCCCCACCTGCTGTGGCCCTTCTTCAACAACAACTGGCCACTCCTCAACGCCCTGTTCCGGGCTGCCACCCGGGCTATACTCCGGTGGGCGCGTAAACAGGGTGTTGAGGTCGGTATCTTCTGTGCCCTGCATACCTACGGTCGCCAGCTCAACCAGCACCCGCACATTCATCTGTCCGTCACCCGCGGAGGGATCGATATTAAACACGGCGTCTGGCGTGACATCTTCTTTAAGAAGCACGCCGTGGAGGAAATCTGGCGCGGGGCGGTCACCCGTCTGCTGCGCCACAGCTACAACCTGATTAATCCCGGCAGTCTGCCGGGGCTGGGACATATCCGCGATAAGAAGCCGTGGCAGCGCTATCTGCAGGCGCAGTACGGACGCCGATGGAAGGTCCATTTTGCGAAGAAGACCCGCGGAGCCTGGAAGAGCGTCAAATATCTGGGCGGTACCTGAAGCGACCACCGGTGTCGGCGGCGAAGCTGAGGCACTACAGCGGCGGTGCCGTGATGCACCACTATTACGACCACCGGATGCAGCAGTACCGGCAGCAGACGCTGACCCAGGAGGAGATGCTCGGGCGCTATATCAGTCATATCCCGGCGAAGCACTTTAAGATGGTGCGCTACTACGGATTTTTATCCAACCGGAAACGGGGCGAGCTGCTGCCGAAGGTGTATGAAGCCCTGGAGATGGAAGAGCGGAAAAAACCGGAGCAGCCGGGCTTCGCTGCACTTATGAAGGCGTTCCTGCGCACGGACCCGTACAAATGCATCCTGTGCGGCAACCGCCTGCGTTTTGTCAGCGCGCAGGCCGGCAGGAATGCGTCGGAACTCGTGGCCGAAAGGCTGCATAACATTGACCGTAAACGATGGCTTCAGGCACAGGCCGCAGGATAAGTGCGCCTGAAAAATGAGTTTAAGGTCAAAAAAGAATCGAAATTCGTATTTTATTAACACAGGAGCCACAACCTCATGCCATCGTTGCGCGTCTGACGACAATATTCATGGTCAGGAAATGTTTAAAACGATGATTCAGTTTCCTAACCATCAAGAGCGATAATCCGAGTTACCAACTGCTCTCCCCATTACCAACTTAGTGTAGAAAAAGGTACATTTTTTTTCGCAATAGCCCATGTTCAGCTAGTTCAACATAATAGCGCCAACCGTATTCAACATCCTGGGAAGAGACAAATGGCTCGTATTACGAAAGAACAGCAAGCAGCGACGGATTTTGTGGATCAACTCTGTTTTGATCAACTGGTCGTTCATTGCGAAATGACTGTTGCTGAGCGGCAACAGACAAAAGATATTGTCACGCGTGTAAGTCAGATGGCTGAAGAACGCTATACCGGTGCTAATGCAGAAGCCATCAAACATATGGCTTACTGCTTTCTGGAAGTCCACCTGGCGAATACGCGTGATGAGCTGAGAGAAGCGATTCCTGTGGATGTTGAAGCACTGGATCTTCCTGAAGAAACCATCGCAGCTGTTGACCGCTATAATACCAATTACCAGTTGGCGTTTATGCTTGTTGTCGTCAAGAATGCGACAGGTTTTGATGCTCGTTATGCGCTGGAAATCGCTGACACCCTAAAGGGAGAGTTTGCTGGCTACTCGGCGCTGGTTCGGCGCGATCTGGTGAAACGCTGTCTGGCCTGGGAGTTTGTGGATGCACCACTGAAGGCCTACTGCTGGTTGACGGTCACAGGGGTACTGCCAGCAAGAAAGAATGGTCCTGAACGGATTAACAATCCCGTTACGCCGGAATTTGTTACCCGCCTGACCTTACTGGCCAGTCATGAAATGGTAATGCACAATCTGAAGGTAACGCTCGGGAAAACGAGTGCTGCATCTGTGCTGGTTCGTAATAATGAATTGAAATTAGCCGAAAATTATATTGATAGCTTACTTGAGGTCGAACGCTCATTCAATGAAGCCAGTCTCAGGCCAAGTTTGAGAGGCGTGCCGCAGATCACTGCCGGTGATTTCAATAATCAGAGACGGGTACAGAAGTTCTTCAGTAACTGGGGCGACCGCAAGACAAGATTACGTATGCACACAGGAACCCTGGCCAGCTGGCCAGGGTTCCTCGGCGCTGCGATGCTTGAAATCCGCCTGACCGACGAATACCTTTCTGCAGCGCAGGAAAAATTTCGCCAAGGCATCCACAGTGTTACCATGGCTGACCTGAAGGTTCCGCCGATTTTCAATGCCTTTGATAATCAGGGCACCCTGAGCGCAGAAGTGCAGGGAAAACTTGCCACATTTGGTCTGCAGATTAACGCAGACACTCTGTACCGCACGCATGCTATGATCGGTAAGACGACCCTGAAGATACTTTGCAGTTACTGTCAACTGACACGTACAAAAGGTGTGGTCATGTCAGCCATCGAAGATGACATTTGGTATATGTCTCTCTTTATTCATGGCGACAAGGTGGCTGCTCAGCAGCTCTAGCGGCACGTAACGGGATGGCCAGCCACATAACATGCAACCCGATCCTTTCAGGCCTGCAGTAAACTGCGGGCCGCACAGATCTAACCTCTTGACCTGCCCCTATTGATTAACACAGATCGTTTTCAGTAACTTCCGCTTCTGGCACAGAGCGGACATTAGGGTCTCTAAAATTCTTTCTGCCGTCAGCTAGCCCAGTCTTCCAGGACCAGGCCGGGCACACGTTCAAACTCACGCACATTGTTCGTCACCAGCACGGCGCCAGCGGCGATAGCATGCCCGGCAATCGCTGTGTCGTTGGGACCGATAGGTGTACCGGCTGCAGTCAACGCAGCCTTAATCTCCGTGCTTGCGTCCACCGCTGCGCGGTCCCAGGCGAGGATTGCATCGAGACGGGCGCAGAAAGCTTCGACAAGCAGGCCGTGGCGAGGGGATGCCTTCTTTCCGATTGCACCGAAACGCATCTCAGCATAAGTGATGGCCGAAACCACAATGCGGTGATTGCGCAGCACTGCCTGTTCCAGTCGTTTAATGACAGCTTCCGGCTGCTCACGCATGATGAACGAGCAAATGTTAGTGTCCAGCATATAGGTTTTAATCACAGGTCAAACCGTCCTTCATCGCTGACAACATCACCACGCTCGGCCATAAAGTCCGGATCAGCATTTTCGAGCTGAGTAAACGAACCCCATGTTGGGCGAACGGGACGAAGGATGATGCTGTCACCTTCACGGACGATTTCCAGTTCACTCACTCCTTCAAAATCCAGGTCACGGGGCAGACGGATGGCGCGATTGTTGCCATTCTTGAATATCGATACGGTTCTCATAGTATTTCTCCTGATAGGTTAGCCTTTGAGCATATGCCAAGTATAGGTAGATGTTGAGCATATGTATAGATGTGACTACTTCGGAGTGATAGAAGCGCAAATGCGGTGCATGCAAAAATGCTCAACATACCCCAATTAATCTCTTCTTCACCTAAGGAAGGTGCGAACAAGTTCCTGATATGAGATCATCATATTCATCCGGAGCG